>Ga0154346_128_pt1 | contig 32446 bp, 22 predicted proteins | sample RifGroA2_FD_115874 | JGI IMG/M metagenome (GOLD analysis project Ga0154346, IMG submission 115874) | Gallionellales bacterium GWA2_60_18 | reverse complement strand
GCTGGACCAACGCCCCTCGCGCGCCGTGGTCGTGGCGCGCGACGGGGAGGTGACAGCCAGGTTGTGCGAAAGCAGCACGGTCACTGGCAAGGTCGTGCGCATCGAGCACGCGGTGAATTGCGAAATCATCGCCGACGAGGCACACATCGACGTGGCCGAGGGCTGCATGGTCGCGGCGAAGAACGTCATGATCGTCTCGGCGGACGAGCGGCGGGGCAGGGAGACGCTGGTGACGGTGATGGTTCCGGATTTTTCCGGGTTCGACCAGTACATCGCAACATTGCAAAAGGGCATCGCCGAGGCGCGCGAGGGTATTGAAACCAGCATCCGTGAAATCGGCGCATTGAAAGCGAATCCCGAGCTGGCAAAATATCTGGCGCTGGACAAGAAAATCAGGAACGGCGAGATATACCTGACCGATGAGCAGGCGCGGAACTGGCAGAAACTGGTATCGAAACATGCCAGGGAACTCAATCACGTGGCGAAACTTGAAGCGGAAAATGCCGAACTCGAGCGCTCGATCGCGGAATCGGAGGAGGAGATCGCGGCCAACAAGCGCGACCGCGACACGATGGGCGAGGGCATCGCTTGCGCCATCGAACAAGTGGCCGGACAGACCACTGTGCAAACCATGCGAACCGTTAACGGCACGATGGTCTTTGCCGGATTGTCCGGTAATGACATCAGGGGCATGTTGCTGAAAGTGGACGGCAACAAGAAACGGATATTCTCCGGGGATAATGGCTCGTTCGACTGGAAGTTCGAGGTAAAGGTCGCTTCCTGATGGGTCGCAACAAGGAGTTGTAATGGATTTGAAAGAGACGCGCCTCGATACGGCGGTCATGTACCAGGGCAGTTTCATGCAGGTGCATAAAGACAGCGTGCGCCTGCCGGATGGTGCGGTGAGCAGCCGCGAATACATCGTCCATCCCGGCGCGGTGGCGGTGCTGGCGCTGCTGGACAACGGCAACCTGGTGATGGAACGGCAGTTCCGCTATGCGCCGCAGCGCGAATTCATCGAACTGCCGGCCGGCAAGATCGACCACGGCGAAGACATCCTGCTCACCGCGCAGCGCGAGCTGCTGGAGGAGACCGGCTACGCGGCCAGCGACTGGCTGCATCTTGCCACGACCTGGCCCTGCATCGGCTATTCCGACGAGCGCATCGAATATTTCCTGGCGCGCGGCCTGAGCCATCGGGGGCGCAACCTGGACGACGGCGAATTCCTCGAAGTTCTGGAGTTGTCCCCGGCGCAAGCGACCGACTGGGTGCGTCTCGGCAAGATCAACGACAGCAAGACCATCGTCGGGCTGTTCTGGCTGGAAAAACACCTCAACGGTTGGTCAGTCTGACTTAAGTGTGTAGCGCACTACCATGGTGCAACGTGCTGGTGCACGCAGAAAATGATGCACCAGTTTGGTTTGTTATCGCCTTGCCATTATTGCGTCCCGCAGATACGCGCCATAAGATTCAACAGCTTGTGCGGATGGAACGTATCTTGCTAACTAAATCCGGTTCGCACCAAAGGAGAGAGACATGGAAGACTTGAAAACCGGCAGCGATGCCTTGTTCATATTGTTGGGCGCAATCATGGTGCTGGCGATGCACGCGGGGTTCGCATTTCTGGAGCTGGGCACGGTACGCAAAAAGAACCAGGTCAACGCACTGGTCAAGATACTCTGTGATTTCTCCGTATCCACCCTGGCGTATTTCTTCATCGGCTACAGCATCGCCTACGGCGTCAACTTCTTCAACGGTGCGGAAGAACTCGCGCAGAAAAACGGCTACGACCTCGTGAAGTTCTTCTTCCTGCTCACCTTCGCGGCCGCGATCCCGGCCATTGTCTCCGGTGGCATCGCCGAGCGCGCGCGCTTCAACCCGCAACTCGCCGCTACTTTTCTGCTGGTCGGCTTCGTCTATCCGTTCTTCGAGGGTATCGCTTGGAACGGCGCCTACGGTGTGCAGGAATGGCTGACCGCCTCGTTCGGTGCCGCGTTCCATGACTTCGCCGGCTCCGTGGTGGTGCATGCGGTGGGCGGCTGGATCGGCCTCGCCGCCGTGCTGCTGCTCGGCGCACGGCGCGGGCGCTACAGCAAGGAAGGGCGCATCTCCGCGCATCCGCCCTCCAGCATCCCCTTCCTCGCGCTCGGCGCCTGGATACTCACCGTCGGCTGGTTCGGCTTCAACGTCATGAGCGCGCAGACCATAGACAAGATCAGCGGACTGGTCGCGGTCAACTCGCTGATGGCGATGGTCGGCGGCACGCTGGTCGCAATGTGGGTGGGCAGAAACGACCCCGGCTTCGTGCATAACGGCCCCTTGGCCGGGCTGGTTGCCGTCTGTGCCGGCTCCGACCTGATGCACCCGCTCGGAGCGCTCGCCACCGGCGGCGTGGCGGGCGGCCTGTTCGTCGTAATGTTTACCCTCACGCAAAACCGCTGGAAGATCGACGACGTGCTCGGCGTCTGGCCGCTGCACGGCCTGTGCGGCGCATGGGGCGGCATCGCGGCGGGCATCTTCGGAATGAAAGCGTTCGGCGGACTCGGCGGCGTCAGCTTCATGGCGCAACTCATCGGCACGCTGATGGGCATAGCCATCGCGCTGGCGGGCGGTTTCGTGGTCTATGGTGCGCTGAAGAAAATGGTCGGCATCCGCCTCGATGCAGAAGAAGAATTCAACGGCGCCGACCTCTCCATCCACAAGATCTCCGCTACGCCGGAACGCGAATCGGGCTGGTAGGCCGGAAAAAATCAACCTCTGCCGGATGTGCATGACTTCAATCCGGCTCATTACGGGTTCCGGCAGTGCCGCCGGAACCTTTTCAGCTACGTTATCTCCAACTGCGGCTTGAAAATGCCGTCACGAGGCCGCATATGGGTTCCGGACGGCGGGTGTTAGACTGCGCGCCGCATTGACGATGGAGACCAAGGCATGAAACGAATTTTCCTGTTTATATTGACCAATCTCGCGGTGGTGTTCGTGATCAACATCACGCTGCGGCTGCTCGGCGTGGATCACTGGCTGACCCAGCAGGGCGGCATCGATTTCGGTGCGTTGCTGGTGCTGTCGGCGGTGATCGGTTTTTCCGGTTCGCTGATTTCGCTGGCGATGTCGAAGTGGTCGGCCAAGCGCATGGTCGGCGCGCAGGTCATCGAGAATCCGACTGACCCGACCGAGCGCTGGCTGGTCGAGACGGTGCGCCGCCAGGCGCAGGCGGCGCAGATCGGCATGCCGGAAGTGGCGATCTACGACGCGCCGGACGTGAATGCGTTCGCCACCGGCTGGAACCGCAATGCTGCGCTGGTCGCGGTGAGCACCGGGCTGTTGCGCAACATGAGCCGCGACGAGGCGGAGGCGGTGCTCGGCCACGAGATCAGCCACGTCGCCAACGGCGACATGGTGACGCTGGGGCTGATCCAGGGCGTAGTTAATACCTTCGTGATCTTCTTCTCCAAACTCTTCGGCTTCTTCGTCGACCGCGTGCTGCTCAAGAACGAGCGCGGTTACGGCATGGGCGCGTTCGCCGCCGAGATGGTGGCGCAACTGGTGCTGGGCGTGCTGGCCAGCATGATCGTGATGTGGTTCTCGCGCCAGCGCGAATTCCGCGCCGATGCGGGCGGTGCAAGCCTGGCCGGACGCCAGAAGATGATCGCCGCGCTGGAGAAGTTGAAGCTCAACCACGAGCAGGCGACTCTGCCGGAGAAGATGGCCGCGTTCGGCATCTCGGGCGGGCACGGGTTCAGCCGGTTGTTCATGACCCACCCGCCGCTGGACGAGCGCATCGAGGCGTTGCGTTCGGGGCGTTGATCCGGACGGAAGTAAACGAAAAAGTCCCGCACTTGCGGGACTTTTTATTGGGGGATGCAAAGGCCGGGTCAGCGTATGCCGGTGCGCTGTGCCACCCATATCCGGTGGATACTGGGCCGTTCGGCGGCATATTCGGTGGCGGCGGAAGCCACCCGCATCGGCGCAGCGGAAACGGGCTGGATGGCAGACTGTGCGGCCGGCGCGGTTTTCTGTTGTGACGAGGGGGTGGTGGGGATCGGCACCTGCTCGCTGTCGATGTCGTCTTCCTCGTCGTATTTTTCGCGCGGGGGATTGCCGTCGTAGACCAGGCTGTTGCGGCGCAGCAGGTAGGCGTCGCGGATGAGTTCATAGCGGTCGATGGCCGCCTCGTCCAGTATCTTCTCCTGATCCAGTAATCCAGCGCGGTGGCTGATGGCCTTGGTGACGTACATCTGGTTGCGGGTCGGCATGTGCTCGATGCGGCGCAGCTTGCTCGGGCGGCTGTCGGCATACAGCCCTACGCCGTCGCGCAGGGTGCTCGGCCCGAGGATCGGCAGGACGATGTAGGGGCCGTTGCCCACGCCCCATTTGCCCAGAGTCTGGCCGAAGTCCTCGTTGTGTTTTTCCAGACCGACGTGCGAGCCGATGTCGATCAGCCCGTAGATGCCTGCGGTGGTGTTCACCACGAAGCGCGTGCCGTCGAGTATGCCCTGCAATATCTTGAGTTGCAGGAAGTCGTTGGCGGTGACGATCACGTCGTCGAGGTTGGAGAAGAAATTGGATACGGCGGTCTTGCCGACTTGCGGCACCACGGTGTCATAGGCCTGCGACACCGGCTTGATGATAGCCTTGTCCACCGTGTCGTTGAACTGGTACATGCCGCGGTTGAATGTCTCCAGCGGGTCGGACGGGTTCTTCGCGTGGGTGGAAGCGCAGCCGCTGGTGAGCGCGATGGCGGCGACGGCTAAAAGGATGCGGATAGCGTTCATGGTGATCGGTCTGCCGGGTTGTGCGCGGGGATTATAGGCGGTTTGTTGGATTCAGGTAAAGCCCACATGAAATATGGGTTCCGGCGGGAAACGAGTCCGGTCGGCTGTGGTTTCGCTTCGGTTATGATGCGAGTCATCAGGATGGAAGCGGCAGGAGGAGATGATGTGCACGACTTGCGGATGCGGAACGGATGAGGTGTTCATCCGCGGCCGGCAGCCACGGCGGGAGGGCAATCCGGATGCGCCGCTGCGCTTCCGCGCCGCGACCGGGACGCAGGCCGGGCAAGACGAGGCTGCACGCATCGTCAGGCTGGAACGGGACATCCTGGCGAAGAACGACAGTCATGCCGCGGCCAATCGCCGTTGTTTCGCGCAGCGCGGCATCCTCGCGCTGAACCTGGTGTCCAGCCCCGGCTCGGGCAAGACCGCGCTGCTGGTGCGCACCCTCGGCATGCTCAAGGGAAGATACCCGCTGGCGGTGATCGAGGGTGACCAGCAGACCGAGAACGATGCCGAGCGCATCCGCGCCACCGGCGTGGAGGCCATCCAGATCAACACCGGCAAGGGCTGCCATCTCGACGCGCAGATGGTCGAACGGGCATTGCAACAGATGACGCTGCCGCAGGACGGCATGCTGTTCATCGAGAACGTCGGCAACCTGGTCTGTCCCGCCGCCTTCGACCTCGGCGAAGCGGCCAAGGTGGCGGTGCTCTCGGTCACCGAGGGCGAAGACAAGCCGCTCAAATATCCCGACATGTTCCGCGCCGCAGAATTACTCCTGCTCAACAAGTGCGACCTGCTGCCGCACCTGGATTTCGATGTGGCGCGCGCCGAGGAATATGCCCGCCGCGTCAATCCCGCCATCCGCATCATCCGCATCTCCGCAACCACCGGCGCGGGCATGGAAGACTGGCTGGCGTGGCTGGCCGGACAGCGCAGCGCCATCGCACAAAGGAACTGAACCGCCATGCACATGCACGAACCGCATCCCTACTCATACGACGTTGAAGAAGCAAACTTTGACGAACGCGTGATCGCCCGTTCGCACGAGGCGCCCATCCTGCTCGACATTGGCGCCGAATGGTGCGCGCCCTGCAACGTGCTCGGCCCGCGCCTGGAGAAACTGGTGAAGGAATACGGTGGCAAGTTCCTGCTCGCCAGAGTGGATGCCGACGAGAACATGCGCATCGCCGGCAGGCACAAGGTGCGAGGTTTCCCGACGGTGATCGCCTACAGCCGCAGTGCGGAGTTCGAGCGTTTCCACAGCGCGCAGCCCGATCACTTCCTGCGCCAGTTCATCGACCGGCTGATCTCCCATCATCAGGGCAACGCATGAACCCTGCGGATTGCGTCGAGCACGTCATCGAGCTGGCGCATCCGGTGCGCCCGGTCATGGCGCTGGGCGCATGGTTCAAGAACACGCTGTGCAGCACCTCCGGCACACAGGCATTCATCAGCAGGGGCGCGGGCGACCTCGACACGCCCGAGGCGTGCGTGGCGCATGAACAGATGGCGCGCGCGCTGCTCGAACGGGTGGATGCAAGACCGCAGGCCATCGCTCACGATTTGCATCCCGACTTCCATTCCAGCCGCCATGCCGCACAGCTCGCCGCCGAACTCGGCGTGCCGCTGGTCGCGGTGCAGCACCATCACGCGCACATCGCCGCGGTGTGCGCCGAACATGGCGTGACGGAATCAGTGTTGGGGCTGGCGCTGGACGGGGTGGGGATGGGCACGGACGGCAGCGCCTGGGGCGGCGAACTGCTGCGCGTGGAGGGCGCGAGCTTCGAGCGCATCGGGCATCTGCGCCCGCTGCCGCTGCCCGGCGGCGACAAGGCGGCGCAGCAACCCTGGCGCATGGCGGCGGCGGTGCTGCACGAACTCGGGCGCGGCGGCGAGATCGTGCTCCGTTACGCGGACGAGCCTGCGGTCGCGACGCTGGCGCTGATGCTGCAACGCGGCCTGAATTGCCCGCGCAGCTCCGGCATGGGGCGCGCCTTCGATGCTGCCGCCGGACTGCTCGGCCTGTGCCGCAGGATGGAATTCGAGGCGCAGGCCGCCATCGCGCTGGAACAGGCCGCCACGCGCCACATCGCGGCGCACGGCTGGCCGCAACCGTTGGCGGATGGCTGGCGTATCTCCGCGGATGGCGAGCTCGACCTGCTGCCGCTGTTCGCCGCGCTGGCCGACATGGCGGATGCGGAATACGGCGCGGCGCTGTTCCACGCCACGCTGGTCGCCGCGCTGGACGAACTGGTGCAGCGTACCGTACAGCAGAGCGGCATCACCACCGTGGCCTGCGGCGGCGGCTGCTTCTTCAACAAATTGCTGTCGACCGGATTGCGCGAACGGTTCTCCGCCGCGCGCATCGAGATGCTGGTCGCGCGCCAACTGCTGCCCGGCGACAGCGCAATCGCGCTGGGGCAGGCGTGGATAGCGGCGCTTAACCCGAAACCGTAACCCGAAATGTGCCTCGCCATTCCCGCTCTCGTGACCGAACTGCTGCCCGACGGCATGGCGCGCATCGACCTCGACGGCGTGCGCAAGGAGATTTCGCTGGCGCTGGTGGAGGATGTCGCGCCGGGCGATTACGTCATCGTGCATGTCGGGTTCGCGTTGCAAAAGCTCGATCCGGAAGAGGCGGCGCAGACCCTGGCACTGTTCGCCGAGATGGGCGGGCAGGCATGAAATACGTCGATGAATTCCGCGACGGCGCGCTGGCGCGGAACATCGCCGCCAACATCGCGCGCGAGGCCGACCCACGGCGCGTCTACCGCCTGATGGAATTCTGCGGTGGGCACACCCACGCCATCTCGCGCTACGGCATCGCCGACCTGCTGCCGGACAACGTGCGCATGATCCACGGCCCCGGCTGCCCGGTGTGCGTGTTGCCGGCGGGGCGGGTGGAGAATGGCATCCAGCTCGCGCAAATGCCGGGGCTGATCCTGTGCTGTTACGGCGACATGCTGCGCGTGCCGGCTGCCGGAGGCATGAGCCTGCTGAAAGCCAAGGCATGCGGCGCGGATGTGCGCATGGTGTATTCCAGTGCCGATGCGGTGAAGATCGCGCAGGAAAATCCGCAGCGGCAGGTGGTGTTCTTCGCCATCGGCTTCGAGACCACCACGCCGCCGACGGCGGTGGCGATCCTCCAGGCGCAGGCGCTCGGCCTGACCAATTTCAGCGTGTTCTGCAACCATGTGCTGACCCCGTCGGCGATAGCGCATATCCTGCAATCGCCCGAAGTTCGCCGGCTCGGCCTGGTGGCGCTGGACGGCTTCATCGGTCCGGCACATGTTTCGATAGTGATCGGCAGCCGCCCTTACGAATATTTTGCCGAGGAGTTCCAGAAGCCGGTGGTGATCGCCGGGTTCGAGCCGCTCGACGTGATGCAGGCCATCCTGATGCTGGTGCGCCAGCTGAACGAAGGCCGCGCCGAAGTGGAGAACGAATTCTCCCGCGCGGTGACTCGCGACGGCAACGTCAAGGCGCAGCTGCTGGTGGCGGAAGTGTTCGAACTGCGCCGCGTGTTCGAGTGGCGCGGACTCGGGCTGGTGCCCTACAGCGCGCTGCGCATCAAGGCGCAATATGCCGAATTCGATGCGGAATCGCGCTTCCGGATTCCTGCGGTATCGATCGCGGACAACAAGGCCTGCGAATGCGGCGCAATCCTGCGCGGCGTGAAGCGCCCGCAGGACTGCAAGCTGTTCGGCACGGTCTGTACGCCGGACAATCCGGTCGGCTCGTGCATGGTTTCATCCGAGGGCGCCTGTGCGGCGCATTACTGTTATGGAAGGCTCCGGGAGGCCGCTTGAAGAACACGATCAAACCCGGCTACACACGCCCGCTCGATTTCAAGCATGGTCGCGTAGACATGACCCACGGCAGCGGCGGGCGCGCGATGGCGCAGTTGATCGACGAGCTGTTCGTGGCGGCGTTCGACAACGAGTTCCTGCGGCAGATGAACGACCAGGCGCGTTTTCCCGCGCCGCAGGGGCGCATGGTGATGTCCACCGACAGCCATGTGGTGTCGCCGCTGTTCTTTCCAGGCGGCGACATCGGCTGCCTGTCGGTGCACGGCACGATCAACGACGTGGCGATGTCGGGCGCGCGACCGCTGTACCTTGCCGCCGGATTTATTTTGGAGGAAGGCTTTCCGCTCACCGACCTCAAACGCATCGTCGAGTCGATGGCGCAGGCGGCGCGGGAAGCCGGCGTGCCTATCGTCACCGGCGACACCAAAGTGGTGGAGCAGGGCAAGGGCGACGGCGTGTTCATCACCACCACCGGCATCGGCGTGGTGCCGGAAGGCGTCAACATCTCCGGCGAGCGCGCCCGTCCGGGCGACAGGATACTGGTCTCCGGGATGCTCGGCGACCACGGCGTCGCGGTGATGTCGCTGCGCGAGAACCTGACTTTCCATACCAGTATCCAGTCCGATACGGCGGCACTGCACGGACTGGTGGCGGCGATGGTAGCCGCGGTGCCGGACATCCACGTGCTGCGCGACCCGACGCGCGGCGGCCTCGCCGCCACGCTCAACGAGATCGCGCGCCAGTCGGCGGCGGGCATGATGCTGCACGAAGACCAGTTGCCGATCCGCGGGCAGGTCAGGGCGGCATGCGAATTCCTCGGGCTCGATCCGCTGTATGTCGCCAATGAAGGCAAGCTCGCGGCGATCTGCGCGCCGCAGGACGCCGAGCGCCTGTTGCAGGCGATGCGCACACATCCACTGGGGCGCGATGCGGCGATCGTGGGCGAGGTGATCGAAGACCCGCACCATTTCGTGCAGATGCAGACCACGTTCGGCGGGCGGCGTATGGTCGATTGGCTGACGGGCGAGCAGTTGCCACGCATCTGTTAAGACGGCATCAACTTGAAAATCCTGTTCCTCACCCACAGCTTCAACAGCCTCGCACAACGCCTGTATATCGAGCTGACGCGGCGCGGGCATGAGGTATCCATCGAGTTCGACATCAACGATGCGGTCACGGCGCAGGCGGTCGAACTCTTTCGCCCAGAATTGATCGTCGCGCCGTTCCTCAAGCGCGCCATTCCCGAGGCGGTGTGGCGTAACCATATTTGCTTCGTGGTACATCCCGGCATCGTCGGCGACCGCGGGCCATCGGCACTGGACTGGGCGATCATGCGCGATTGCCCGGAATGGGGTGTCACGGTGTTGCAGGCCAGCGGCGAAATGGATGGCGGCGACATCTGGGCAACGGAAACCTTCCCGATGCGGCGGGTAAAGAAAAGCAGCCTGTACCGCAATGAAGTGGCCGAGGCGGCAGTGCGCGCGGTGCTGACGGCGGTGGAGCGTTTCCAGTTCGGCGATTTCAAGCCGCAGCCGCTGGATTATTCCCGGTCCGAGGTGCGTGGCCGGTTGCACGCGCCGATCCGGCAGGCCGATCGCGCCATCGACTGGCAGCACGATGACACGCGCACGGTGCTGAAAAAGATCCAGGCCGCCGATGGGTTTCCTGGCGTGCTCGATACGCTGTGCAGCGAGGCGTATTACCTGTTCGATGCCTGCGCCGAGGACATGCTGCGCGGTAGCCAGCCGGGCGCGATCATCGCCCGGCGCAACGGCGCGATCTGTCGTGCCACATCGGACGGCGCGGTGTGGATCGGCCATTTGAAACGCAAGACAGAAGGCGATAGCTCGTCAAATTTTAAATCTGGGCTCAAGTTACCGGCCACCATGGCGCTGGAAGGGCGGCTCGCCGACGTGCCGGAAGCACCGCTCGATCCGTTTGCGCCATCCACTGGCGAGACCTGGCGCGATATCTGGTTCGAACAGAAAAACAACGTCGGCTATCTGCATTTCGCGTTCTACAACGGCGCGATGAGCACCGAACAATGCGAACGGCTGCGCGCGGCTTATCTGGCCGCCACGCAACGCGAGGTGCGGATGATCGTGCTGATGGGCGGGGCGGACTTCTGGTCGAACGGCATCCACCTCAACTGCATCGAAGCCGCTGCCAGCCCGGCGGATGAATCCTGGCGCAACATCAACGCGATGAACGACCTGACACGCGCCATCGCCACTACCAGTAGCCAGCTCACCATCGCCGCGTTGCAGGGCAGTGCCGGAGCGGGCGGCGCGTTCCTGTCGCTGGCGGCGGATCAGGTCCATGCGCGCGAGGGAGTGCTGCTTAACCCGCATTACAAGGGCATGGGCAATCTGTACGGCTCGGAATACTGGACCTACCTGTTGCCGCGGCGCGTGGGCGAGGCAAGGGCGGCAGCACTGACGCAGAACCGCTTGCCGGTAGCTGCGGCGGAAGCGCGCGCGATGGGTTTGATCGACGACTGTTTCGGGACTGACCGGGAAGGATTTCTGGCAAGAATCGAACAGCTCGCCGAAGGGCTGGCGACCAGTCCGGATTATCCCGCGCTATTGCGGCAGAAGATCGCCCGGCGCGAACGCGACGAGCAGGAAAAGCCGCTGGATGCCTACCGCGCCGAGGAACTGCAACACATGAAACTCAATTTCTACGGCTTCGACCCCAGCTATCATGTGGCACGCTACAACTTTGTGCATAAGATTCCCCACGCCTGGACGCCGCTGTATCTGGCGCGGCACCGCCGCATTCACTAGTTCGCCAATAGCAATTCGGTTGCGGTATTATCCTCATCACTGCAATCGAGGAGCACATCATCAATACCCCGGCAAAAAACGATCTCCAGCCTTCCGCGATCGGCGACCTTCCTGCGCTCGGCATGGATGCCGGGAGCATCGGCAACGACCTGCACCGTTATTTCAGCCACACCCTGGGCCGCGAGGACATGCATCACTCCGGCCATTATCTCTACACCTCGCTGGTGCTGGCGCTGCGTGACCGCCTGGTGGAGCGCTGGAAGGAAACGCGCGAGGCCTATCGTCGCGCCGATTGCAAGCGCACCTATTACTTGTCGCTCGAATTCCTGATGGGGCGCACGCTGGGCAATGCGATGCTGAACCTGGATGTGGACGAGGCCACCGCCGGAGCGATGCGCAAGCTGGGGCTGGATCTGGAAGAACTGGCCGAACAGGAACACGATGCGGGCCTGGGCAACGGCGGTCTGGGGCGGCTGGCGGCGTGTTTCCTGGATAGTTGCGCCACGCTGCAACTGCCGGTGATGGGTTACGGCATCCGCTACGAATACGGCATGTTCCGCCAGCGCATCGTGAACGGCCACCAAATGGAAGCACCGGATCATTGGCTGCGCGACGGCAACCCGTGGGAGATCGAACGCCCCGAGCACAGCGTGACCGTCAGGTTCGGCGGCCGCACCGAACACTCCACCGACCGCAACGGCAGGATGCATGTCCGCTGGACCGATACGCGCGACGTGACGGCGATCCCGCACGACGTGCCGATCCCCGGCTACCGCAACGGCACGGTCAACAACCTGCGCCTGTGGAGCGCGGCGGCGACCGAGGAATTCAACCTGGAAGAATTCAATGCTGGCAGCTATACCGAGGCGGTCGCGGCCAAGAACGCCGCCGAGCACATCACCATGGTGCTGTACCCGAACGACGCCAGCGAGAACGGCAAGGAACTGCGCCTCAAACAGCAGTATTTCCTGGCGTCCGCCAGTTTGCAGGATGTGCTGCGCCAGTATGAGCGGTGGCATGGCTGCGATTTCAGCAGACTCCCGGACAAGATCGGTTTCCAGCTGAACGACACCCACCCGACCTGCGCCGTGCCGGAGCTGATGCGCCTGCTGATGGACGAGCACGGCCTGGAATGGGACGAGGCTTGGGATGTCACCCGGCGCACCATGGCCTACACCAACCACACGCTGCTGCCGGAGGCGCTGGAACGCTGGCCGGTCAGCATGTTCGGTCGCCTGCTGCCGCGCCTGCTGGAGATCGTGCGCGAGATCAATGTCCGCTTCGTCACCGAGATCGCCTTGCGTTACCCCGGCGACCTCGAGCGCCAGCGCCGCATGTCCATCATCGAAGAAGGGCACCAACAACAGGTGCGCATGGCCTATCTGGCCGTGGTCGCCAGCCATTCGGTCAATGGTGTCGCTGAACTGCATTCGCAACTGTTGCAGCAGCACCTGTTCCGCGATTTCTACGAACTGTGGCCGGAGAAGTTCAACAACAAGACCAACGGCGTCACGCCGCGCCGCTGGCTGGCATCCAGCAACCCGGCGCTGTGCGCGCTGATGGACGAGGCCATCGGCGGCGGCTGGCTCACCGACCTGGCGCAGTTGCGCAAACTGGAACCGTTCGCGGACGATGCGGCGTTCCGCGCCCGCTGGTATGAGGTCAAGCAGGCGAACAAGCAGCGCCTCGCCGCGCTGGTGCAGCGCGATTGCGGCGTGGAATTCGATCCTGCCGCGCTGTTCGACGTGCAGGTCAAACGCATCCACGAATACAAGCGCCAGTTGCTCAATGTGCTGCACGTCATCCACCTGTACGACCGCATCAAGCGCGGCGACACCGCCGGCTGGACGCCGCGTTGTGTGCTGATCGGCGGCAAGGCGGCGCCGGGCTATATGATGGCCAAGCGCATCATCAAGCTGGTCAATGCCGTGGCCGAGGTGGTGAATGCCGACCCGGACACCGCGGGGCTGCTACGGCTGGCGTTCCTGCCGAATTATCGCGTATCGGCGATGGAGGTGATCTGTCCCGGCACCGACCTGTCGGAACAGATATCCACCGCAGGCAAGGAGGCTTCCGGCACCGGCAACATGAAATTCATGATGAACGGCGCGCTGACCATAGGCACGCTGGACGGCGCCAACATCGAGATCCGCGAAGAGGCGGGCGCGGAGAACTTCTTCCTGTTCGGCCTGACCGCGGAACAGGTGGAGGCAGCACGCGGGAACTACGACCCGCAGGCCATCATCGAGGCCGATCCAGACCTGAAGCGCGTGATGGACCTGCTCGGGAGCGGACACTTCAACCTGTTCGAGCCGGGACTGTTCGACCCGGTCATCCATGCCATCTGCAATCCCGGCGACCCGTGGCTGACGGCGGCGGACTTCCGCAGCTACGTCGAGGCCCAGAACATCGCGGCCCGCACCTACCGGGACCGCGAGCGGTGGACTCGCATGAGCATCCTCAACACCGCGGCCAGCGGCAAGTTCTCCAGCGACCGCACCATCCTCGATTACAACCGCGAGATATGGGGCCTGCCGCAGGTGGCGCCGAAGAGGTAGTCATTCATCCCGCCTTCGGGATGGGCAGGCAACCCGCGAGTGATCGTTTCATTCCGGTTTTTTCGGAGGATTGACGAATCCGGATTGATACATTGAACCGGGACGCATAGAATTCCCCTATTGCCAACCGGAAAATACTCCGATGACCCAGCCTCCCGGAATGCCGCAGCCTGACACGACGCCGGGTCGTCTCACCCCCGCAGGCATCGCGTTGCGCTATGCGGTGTTCGCTTCGCTGTGGATCATATTGTCCGGCTATCTGTTAGCCGTCAGCGTTTCCGATCCGGTGCTCCAGAGCCGTATCGAGATCGCCAAGGGGCTGCTGTTCGTGGCGGTCACCGGCGTGCTGGTGTTCCTGCTGGCGCGACGCCTCGCCGTGCCCGGCGAGCCTTCCGCCGCCGTGCCGCCCCTTGCGCCGCGCCGGCGAATAGTGATTGTGGCCGTCACGTTCCTGATTGCAAGCGGCGCAGCCTCGCTGCTGATCATGGAATCCGAGCGCCAGCGCATGCTGGCATTGCGCGCCGAATTTTCTTTCAATGCCGCCACCCACGCCCATGCGATCCAGCGCAACATCGAGCGCGCCCTGTCAGCTACTTATGCGCTGGCGGCGCTGGTGCGCGAGGGCAAGGGCGATATCCCCGATTTTGATAAAGTCGCCGGCGAGATGTTGCCGTTCTATCCGGGCGCGGCCTCGCTGCAACTGGCACCGGGCGGCATCGTGCAGCGCATCGTGCCGCTGGCCGGCAACGAAAAGGCCATCGGCCACAATCTGTTGCAGGATCCGGCGCGCAACAGGGAAGCCTTCCTCGCGCGCGACACCGGCAAGCTCACGCTGGCCGGGCCGTTCGAACTGATCCAGGGTGGGCTGGGTGCGGTCGGACGGTTGCCGGTATACCTCGACGGCAGCAACGACAAGTCCGCGTTCTGGGGCTTTACCAATGTACTGATCCGTTTCCCGCAAGGCCTGGACGAAGCGGTGCTCGAAAGGCTGACACAGGAAGGCCGCACCTATGAGCTGTGGCGCATCCATCCCGATACCGGCCAGCGCCAGATCATCGCGAGTTCCGGCGGCGGTGCGCCACGCGATCCGGCGGAGTTCTCCTTCGAGTTGCCCAACGGTAGCTGGACGCTCGGCATCGCTCCGGTCGCGGGCTGGGGCGACCCGCTCGGGCTGAAGCTCAAGCTGGCGCTGGGGCTATTGTTCAGCATACTGATGGGCTATCTGGCGAAGCTGCTGGCCGAACTGCGCGCACACAAACAGTCCCTCGATATGCTGGTGGCGCAGCGGACGCAACAACTGGCAACCAGCGAACAGCGCTTCCACAACATCAGCAACGCATCGGGCGCCTACCTGTGGGAGGTCGATCCCGACCTGGTCTATACCTATGTGTCCGGCCAGTCGGCCCAGGTCAAGGGTTACACGCCGGAGGAGTTGCTCGGCCATAGGCCGATGGAATTCATGCCGCAGGAGGATCTCCAGCCGGTCGGCGAGATCGTCAAGCGCGCCATTGCCGACAATGTGCCATTCAGGTTGCAGCATCGCGACATCACCCGGTCCGGTGAGGTGCTGTGGGAGGAGGTCTACGGCGCGCCCTTCAGCGACGGGAACGGCAAGTTGCTGGGGCTGCGCGGCACCGGCATGAGCATCAACGCGCGCAAGCGGGCGGAAGAGGAACTGCGCCAGAGCGAGCAGCGTTTCCGCGACGTTGCGATGGTGTCTGCCGACTGGATATGGGAGGTGGACGCCGCAGGACGCTATACCTTTGTTTCGGAGGGGGTGAAGGCGCTGCTGGGGTATATGCCGGAGGAAGTCCTGGGCAAGACCCCGTTCGATTTCATGGCGCCGGACGAAGCGCGGCGGGTCGCGGCGGAGTTCGCCGGCATCGCCGCAGCGAAGGTGCCGTTCACCGATCTTGAAAACACTGTGCTGGGCAAGGATGGTGCAGCGCACATCACGCTCACCAACGGCACACCGATCCTGGATGCAAGCGGAGAACTGCTCGGCTATCGCGGCGTCGATCGCGACATCACCGCGCGCAGACGCTCCGAGGCACAAATCGCACAAAACCAGTCTTTGCTGCGGGCGACCATCGAATCCACGACAGATGCCATTCTGGTGGTGAACCCTGAGGGAAAGATCGAGTTGCAGAACCAGCAGTTCATCGATTTGTGGAAGATACCGCAGGAAATCATCTCCGCGAAGGACGATAACGCAGCGCTGTCCTATGTGCTGGATCAGTTGGAAGACCCGGACGGGTTCATCCACAAGGTGCGTGAGCTCTACGCTTCGCCGGATGCACATTCTTTCGATATACTGAAGTTCCGCGACGGCAGGATCATCGAGCGCTATTCGTCGCCGCAGCTGCTCGACGGGAACCCGGTCGGCCGGGTCTGGAGTTTCCGCGACATCACCGCGCGCAAGACCGCCGAAGCCAGGGTGCAGCGCCTGACCAATCTCTATGCCGCGCTGAGCGAGTGCAACCAGGCCATCGTGCGCTGCAACAGCGAGGCGGTTCTGTTCCCGCAGGTCTGCCGCGACGTGGTGCAGTTCGGCGGCATGAAGATGGCGTGGGTCGGGCTGCTGGATGAGGCGAGCATGAAGGTCAGGCCGGTGGCCAGTTACGGCAGCGGGCTCGAATATCTGGAGGACATCAATATCACGGCGGACGCCGCCGATCCGCACGGGCGCGGCCCGGTCGGCACGGCGATCCGTGAGAACCATCCGGTGTGGTTTCAGGATTTCCTGCATGACCCGCTTGCCACGCCCTGGCATGAGGGTGCCGTCCGCTTCGGCTGGGGCGCCGTGGCCGCGCTGCCGCTGCACAGAAACGGTGCGGTCGTCGGTTCCTTCAACCTGTATGCGAGCGAGGTCAATGCCTTCGACGAGGATGCGCGCAAGTTGCTGGAGGAGATGGGGACGGACCTCAGCTACGCGCTGGACGGGTTCGAGCGCGACATGAAACTCCGGCTGGCCGCCGAGGTGTTCGAGCGCGGCAAGGAAGGGATCACCATCACCGACGGCAAGGGCAACATCATCCGCGTCAATCAGGCGTTCAGCGCGATCACCGGCTACAGCGAGACCGAAGTGCTGGGGAAGAATCCGCGCGTCTTGCAATCCGGGCGCCACGACAAGGAGTTCTACCGCGTCATGTGGGATTCCATCCTCAGTACCGGCCACTGGCAGGGCGAGATATGGAACCGCCGCAAGGACGGCCACGTCTACCCGGAATGGCTGACGATCAGCCGCATTCTCGGCACGGAAGGCAAGGTCGAACATTTCATCGCGGTGTTCGAGGACATCACCGAGCACAAGGAGGCCGAGGAGCGCATCCAGCGCATGGCCCATTTCGATGCGCTGACCGGGCTGCCGAACCGCGCGCTGCTCAACGACCGCGCCATGCACGCCCTCAGCATGGCGCAGCGCAAGCGCAAGCAGCTGGCGCTGCTGTTCGTCGACCTGGACAACTTCAAGAACGTCAACGATACGCTGGGGCACCATATCGGCGACCGGTTGCTGGTCGAGGTGGCGCGCCGCATCGAATCCGCGATACGCGTCGAGGATACGGTGTCGCGCCAGGGCGGCGACGAATTCATCGTGCTGCTGCCGGATGCCGATGCCGACGGCGCGGCGCACGTGGCGGAAAAGCTGCTCGAAGAGGTTTCGCGCGTGTTCACCATCGATTCCAACGAACTGGTCGTCACGCCCTCGATCGGCATCGCCATGTATCCCGGCGACGGCGATGACTTCGATGCGCTGTCGCGCAATGCCGACGCCGCCATGTATCGCGCCAAGCGCGACGGGCGCAACGCCTTCCGTTTCTTCACCCCGGAGATGCAGGCGCATTCGGCGCGCATCCTGCAACTGGAGAACGCCCTGCGCCATGCGCTGGAGCGGGAGCAGCTCTGGCTGCATTACCAGCCCCAGCTGGCGATGCAAGGGGGGCGCGTCATCGGAGCGGAAGCCCTGCTGCGCTGGGTGCATCCCGAGCTGGGCATGATCTCTCCGGCCGAGTTCATCCCCGTGGCGGAGAACAGCGGCCAGATACTGGCGATCGGCGAATGGGTGCTGCGCACCGCGGTGCGCCAGATGAAGGCCTGGATGGATGCCGGGCTGCCGCCGATGATCATTGCGGTCAACCTGTCGGCGGCGCAGTTCCGCCACTCCCGCTTGCCCGAACTGGTGACGCGGATACTCGACGAGGAGGAGTTGGCGCCGCAGTATCTGGAGCTGGAACTGACCGAGAGCGTCACCATGGACGATCCGCTCGCCGCCATCGCGGTGATGGACGACCTGCATGCGCGCGGCATCCGCATGTCGATCGACGACTTCGGCACCGGCTACTCCTCATTGAGCTACCTCAAGCGCTTCCAAGTGTACAAGCTCAAGATCGACCAGTCGTTCGTGCGCGACATCACCGTCGATCCGGAAGACCGCGCCATCGTCGGCGCCATCATCAGCCTGGCGAACAGCCTGGGCATGCAGACCATCGCCGAGGGGGTGGAGACCGAAGATCAACTGGCCTTCCTGCGCGAGCAGGGCTGCGACGAGGTGCAGGGTTTCCACTTCAGCAGACCCGTCCCGCCCGGAGAGTTCGAGGCGTTCGTGCGCGGACGGATGTAGCCGATGCATGAAGCGCAGAGCGCTCCAATTTTTTGCTCCAACCTGACGCGAGATGATGGCTATGAATGTAGGAGCGCCGGAAGGCGCGATTTTCATTCGCGGCTGCCGCCGCTCCTACAAAAAACTTCTCTCTCAAGCAAGCTGCTATAACCGCTTGCTCACCTTCATGATGCCCTGATCCTCGTTGCTGATCTTGCTGTCGAAGCCGAGGCGTGCCATCAGTTTCAGCATCTTGTGGTTGTTGGTCAGCACTTCGCCTTCGATCACCGACAGTCCCTTGGCGCGTGCCGCTTCCATCAGCGAGACCATGAGTTTCTGCCCCAGCCCCTTGCCCTGGATGCGGTCGGCCACGACCAGCGCGAATTCGCAGGTGTCGCCGTCGGGGTTCATGCTGTAGCGCGCGACGCCGAGTTCGGTCTCGGTGCCCTGTTCTTCCGACACGGCGATCAGCGCCATCTCGCGGCTGTAGTCGAGCTGGGTGAAACGCACCAGCATGGTCTCGGTGAGTTCCTGCACGCTGTTCATGAAGCGGAAGTATCTGGATTCTTCCGACAGGTCGTGCACGAAGCGCTTCACCAGGTCGGCATCCTCCGGGCGGATCGGGCGGATGGTGATGTCGGTGCCGTCGGCGAGCTGCCACTGGCTCACCAGTTGGGTGGGATAGGGATGGATGGCCATGTGCGCGTAGCGGTCCGCGCTGGGCGCGCGGTATTCCACCACCACGCGCGCATCGGCGGCCAATGCGCCGTTCTCGTCCAGGATCAGCGGATTGATATCCATCTCCTTGAGCAGCGGCAGTTCGCACACCATCTCGGACACGCGCAGCAGCACGTCCCCCAGCGCTTCCATGTCGGCCGGGGGCATGTTGCGGAACGCGCCCAGCATCTTGGCGATGCGGGTATCCCGAATCAGTTCCCGCGCCAGGAAGTTGTTCAGCGGCGGCAGGGCGACGGCACGGTCGCCCATGATCTCGACCGCAGTGCCGCCCGCGCCGAAGGTGATCACTGGCCCGAACACCGGGTCGCTGGTGACGCCGATCATCAGCTCGCGCCCGTTCGGCTTGACGATCATCGGCTCGATGGAGACGCCGTCCATGGCCGCGTTCGGGCGGTTGCGCGCGACGCTGTCGATGATGTGCTGATAGGCGGCGCGCACCTCGTGGGCATTGTTCAGGTTGAGCAGCACGCCGCCGGCATCGCTCTTGTGCGTGATGTCGGGCGAATTGACCTTCATCGCTACCGGGAAGCCGAGCTGCTGCGCGATCAGCAGTGCCTCGTTGGGCGAGTGCGCGACCATGGTGCGCGCCACCGGGATATGAAAAGCGGAGAGCAGCGCCTTGGATTCCATCTCGGACAGCACCTTGCGGTGTTCCTGCATCGCGCCCTCGATGATCAGGCGCGCGCTTTCCACGTCCGGCTCGACGTGATGGGAGAACGGCCCCGGCATCTGCATCAGCAGCTTCTGGTTGCGGTAATAGGCGGACAGGTGCGAGAACACTTCCACCGCCGGTTCGGGCGTGCGGAAGTGGGGGCGATGCGCCCTGGAGAAGGCGTCGCGTGCCTCCGCGACCTGGCTCTCGCCCATCCAGCAGGTCAACAGCGGTTTGCTGTGGCTGTCGGCAAGGTCTATCAGCGCCTGCGCCGATTCCAGCGGCTTGGTCATCGCCTGCGGCGTGAGGATGGCCAGCACGCCGTCCACGTTGTCGTCCTCCAGGCAGGCCTTGATGGCGTGATGGTAACGATCGGCCTGGGCGTCGCCGATGATGTCCACCGGGTTGGCGTGCGGCCAGTTCGGCGGCAGGTGCTGGTTGAGGTATTCGATGGTGGCGTCCGACAGGGTGGCGATGGAAAGCCCGAGGTCGACGGCGCGGTCGGTCGCCATCACGCCCGGCCCGCCGCCGTTGGTGACGATGGCGAGACGGTTGCCGACCGGACGGAAGCCGCACGACAGCGCCTTGGCGGCGGTGAATAACTGCGTGATGGTCTGCACCCTCACCACGCCGACGCGGCTGACCGCCGCGTCGAACACGTCGTCCGCGCCGACCAGCGAGGCGGTGTGCGACATCGCCGCCTTCGAGCCGGCGGCATGGCGCCCCACTTTGACCAGGATCACCGGCTTGATGCGCGCCGCGGCGCGCAGCGCGCTCATGAAACTGCGCGCGTTGCGGATGCCCTCGATGTACATCAGGATGCTGTGGGTGTCGGGGTCGGACACCAGGTAATCGAGGATCTCGCCGAAATCCACATCGGTGGACGAGCCCATCGAGATCACGCTGGAAAAGCCGACATCGTTGCTCTGCGCCCAGTCGAGGATCGCGGTGCACAATGCGCCGGACTGGGAGACGAAGGCGATGTGGCCGGTATTCGCGCCGCCCTTGTTGAAGGTGGCGTTGAGGCCGATGGAGGGGCGCATGATGCCGAGGCAGTTGGGGCCGATCAGGCGGATGCCGTAGCGGCGCGCGGTTTCCAGCAGGGCGCGTTCCAGCGCCGTGCCTTCCGGGCCGGCCTCGCCGAATCCGGCGGTGATGATGACGGCGGCCTTGACGCCGTGGATGCCGCAATCCTCGATGATGCCGGGCACGGTCTGCGGCGGCGTGGCGACCACCACCAGCTCCACCGGTTCGCCGACGTCACCGATGGAGGCGTAGGCGCGCTTGCCCTGTACTTCCGGGTTCTTGGTGTTGATCGGATACAGCGCGCCCTGAAAACCGCTTTCCAGCATGTTGTGGAACACGATCTGCCCGACCGCATCGGTACGGTCGCTGGCGCCGAACACGGCGACGGATTTGGGTGCGAAAAGAGTGTTGAGATAGTGTTTACCCATGATATCGAGCTTCTTTCGGATGGTATGTTGGGTATCATAGCATCACGACATTGTGTTCCATGACCCCATCTGCCTCCGCCATGCAGACTGCCTACATCACCCATCCGCTCTGTCTCAAACACGACATGGGCGCCCATCATCCGGAATCCCCGGCGCGTATCCATGCCATCGAAGACCAGCTGATCGCCGCCGGACTGCTGGATTATCTGCAACGCCACGAGGCGCCGGAGGCGACGCGCGAACAACTGTTGCGCGTGCATGATGCCGCCTATCTCGATGCCATCGCGACCGCCGCGCCGCAGCAGGGCATCGTGCAGCTCGACGGCGATACCGCGATGAACCCGTTCAGCTATCTGGCCGCGTTGCGCGCGGCAGGTGCCGTGGTGCTGGGCGTGGACCTGGTGATGGCGGGCAAGGTCGAGAACGCCTTCTGCAACATCCGCCCGCCCGGACACCATGCCGAACGCGCCCGCGCCATGGGCTTCTGCATCTTCAATAATGTCGCGGTCGGTGCGGCGCATGCGCTGGCGCAGCACGGCTTGCAACGTGTCGCGATCGCCGATTTCGACGTGCATCACGGCAACGGCACCGAGAATATCTTTCACGACGAGCCGCGCGTGATGCTGTGCTCCACTTTTCAGCACCCGTTCTACCCGTATTGCGGGGCGGATAGCGGCAACGACCACATCGTCAACGTGCCGCTGCCGGCCGGTACCGGCGGAGAGGGATTTCGCGAAGCGGTGACGCGACGCTGGCTGCCCGCGCTGGAGATGTTTCAGCCGGAACTGCTGCTGGTCTCGGCCGGATTCGACGCGCACCGCGATGACGATATGGCGATGTTCGGGCTGACCGAGGCGGACTATGCCTGGGTGACCGGGGAGTTGAAACGCATCGCCGCGCAGCATGCGCGCGGACGCATCGTCTCGGCGCTGGAAGGCGGTTATGACCTGCCCGCGCTCGGGCGCAGCGTGCTGGCGCATCTCAAGGTACTCAGCGGGCTGTAGCCTGCGGTTTTCCGGTGTTTTCCGGGGGCGGATTTCCGGGATAAACCGAAAAACAAATGGTCTGCCGAAATGACCCGGTTTTTCCATCCTATTCACCCCTTTGCCCACCCCTCGGGCTGCTATTTTGACAGCATCGTAACAAGTCTAAATTCCGGTGCGCGCCGCGTGCTGGTCAGAATAGGGGCAATGCCATGTCAACTCCAGCCAAGATCCGCCTGGTCGTCAACGATAGCGACGAATACATCGCCGAGTCGCAAGCCATCCAGGAGGCGCGCGCGCGTCTCGAAGCCGAGACCCAGGCCGACCTTTCCGCCTCGGCACGCGCCCGTGCCGAGGCGCATGCGCGTGCGGTCGCCCAAGCGCGTGAACGCGCCGAGATGGAGCTGACGGCGCAGTTCGAGGCAAGGAGTCGGGAAGAGACGAAGCTGGCCGAGGCGATCCAGGCCAAGCTGGAACTGGAGAAGCAGCTGGCGCGCGAACTGCACGAAAAACTGATATTCGAGCTGCGCATGCAGGAAGAGAGTCAGACCAGGCTGTGCGCCGAGCGGCAGGCACAGGAGGAACTGAACCGGCGCATGCAGGAGGAGCAGGTCGCCCGCGCCGCCGCCGAGAGCAAGACCAGGGCCGAACGCGAGCTGTCCACGCTGGCCGAGCAGCAGCGCCAGGCGGAAGTGACCGCACAACAACGCGCCGAAACGGAGATGCGCGTCATCCGTACCACCATCACCGGAATCGAGGAAAAGGCCGTGCAGCTGGCGATGGAACGGATCGCCGCCGAGCGGCAGCAGCAGGAGATGGCCGAGGACAAGCTCCGGCAGGAATCCCGCCTGCGCGACATCGCGGTGCAGCGCACCGCAGCCGAGAGCGAAGAAGCCCGTCTGGTACGGGAACGCACCGATGCCGAACAGGCAGAGCTGGATAAGATAAGCAAACGCGTCGAGGCCGAACAGCGTGCCGCCCATGCGGCGGAAGACCGCGCCCGGCTGGAGCAGGAAGCTGCCCGCCTCGCCCAGGAAAAGGAAGCGACGGACCGGACGATCGCGCGCGCCGTGCAGGAAAAGGTGCAAAAGGAACAGGAAACGGTTGCGCTGCTCGCCTCCAGGGCAAGCGCCGAACAGGCGGCCGCCGATGCGGCGAGCGCGCGCGCGCGCGCCGAAGCGATGGCGCTGGGCGAGATCGAGGCGCGGCTCGCCGCCGACCGGAGCGCCGAACAGTCGGCCATGGCGCGCATCGCGGCGGAACGTGCTGCCACGGATCTTGCCGTGGCACGCAAACTGGCCGAGGATCAGGCCAGGGCGGACGCGGATACGCGCGAGCATACCGAGCGGCAAGCCTATGAGGCGGCGAAACAGCGTGCCGAGGCCGAGGCGCTCGCGCGCGTCGCGGCCGAGCGCAAGCTCAAGGCGGAACAGGAAGCGGCAGGGCTGTCGCTGGTGCAGGCGGAGGCCGACAAGGGGGCGCTGAAGTCCCAGGAAGAAGCCAACATCCTGCTGCGCCAGGCCGAGCAGGAAGCGAAGGATCGCCTGATGACGGAAACCATGGCCGCACAGGCGGCCGCGCACCGGCTGAAGGGGGAACGCGACCTGACCGTGCTGGCGCAGCAGCGCGCCGAAGCGGAGTTGCAGGCGGCGCGCGCGGTCGAGACCAAGTTGCAGGCCGAGACTCAGGCGATCGAGCTGGCGAACGAGCGCACTGCCGTGGCGCAGGAAGCGGCGCGCATCGCCGCAGAAAGCGCAGCGCACGAACGGGCGCTGTTGCATACCGAGCAGGAGCGTATCGAGACGGAACAACAGATCGAGAAAGCGCTGCTGGAAAAATTGCAGGCGCAGAACACCGCGTTGCAGTCCGTGCAGTTGCGGGCAGAAGCCGCGATGGCCGAGCGTGCGGCAGCCGAACGCAACCTGGACGTAGAGCAGACCGCGCTCGCAGCGACGCAGCAAAAGATGCAGGCGCTGGAAGAGGCCTCTGCGGCGGCGGAAGAGCGCACCGAACTGGCAAGGAATGCGCAACTCATCGCCGAGACGCAACGCGAGACCGAGTTACGCGCCATCGCCGAGATCGATGCGCGCATGGCCGCCGATATGGATGCCATCGATGCCGACAATATGCGCATCGAGCTGGAGATGCGCGCACGGGAGATGGCGGAAGAAGCCGAACGGCTGAACGTGCAGGCCCTGCGCGATGCGCAGGCGCTTGAAGAGGCGGCGGTGCGCGCCAGGAACATCGCCAAGGTTCGTGCCGATGCGGAGCGCCAGGCGCTCCAGGTCGAGGAGGAGAAGATCCGTGCCGAGGCACGTGCAGCCGTCGCCTTCAGCAAGCAGGTTGCCGAAGCCCGGCTGGCGCGCGATGAGGCCATGTCCCGCGCCGAGAAGGTGGCGATGCTGCGCATCGAGGAGGATCGCAAGGCGGAACAGGCCGAGCAGGCTCGCCTGCGCGCCGAAGAGCAGGCGGTGATCGCCGCGCGCCAGCGCGCCGAAGCGTCCGACGAGGCAGAGCGGATCGCGGAACAGCATGTGCAGGATGAGGCGCATTTACTCGGACAGGAACAACACCGTATCGAGCAGGAACGCGAGTTGCAGGCGCAAACCGCGCGACGCCTGAGGCTGGCGGAAGAGGCGGAGCAGGCCAAGCAGGCGCGCATCGAGGCAGAGAGCCTGGCTGCACAGGCCGAGCATGACAAGATCGCGGCGGAACAGGACGCCATGCGGCAAGCCGAGGGAATCATCGAAACCATCCGGCAGCAGTATAAGGAATCCATCCAGGCCATCCTGGCGGCAGCCGAGCAGACCGCCGTCGAGGAGCGTCTGGCCGCACAGGCGGAACAGCAGCGCATCCAGATCGAGACCGCATTGCAGGAGGCGGCACGCGAGCGCGCCGCTATCGAGCAGCAGATGGAAGAAGCCTTGCTGCGCCGGCTGGAAGAAGAGCAGGATCTGCTGGAACAACAACGGATAAGACTGGAAAGCGAGCAGCGCATGGTGACCGAGACCGAGTTGCGCATCGGGGAAGAACAACAGGCCAGCACCGCCGCAGAAGAGCACCTGATCGCCGAACAGCGTGTCCGTGAGGCGGCTCAGACCAGGGCGATGCTGGAGCGTGAGGCGATGCTGGCGGCGCAGCAGCGCGCCGAACTGGAAGAACATGAGAACGAACGGCTGCGGGCGCAGATCGAAGACTCGCGCACCGAAGTGGCGGTGCGGCAACTGATGGTGCGGCTGCGCAAGAACAAATCCTTCGGCCGGCTGTTGAAGGCTGTCGGACTGGCGGCTGCGTTCGCCGGGCTCTCGGTGCCATTGTTGCAGTCGCAGGTAACGGCACCGGAGCAGACTGCGGAAGCGAGCAGATCGATCCCTGCAGTGCAGCAGGAAGTCGCGGCAGCACCGGTTATCCTGACGACGGCACCGGAAACCGGACTTGCCCAGCAGCCGACCCACCATCCCGTCTCGGGTGAGTTGAGGTTATCCGACCGGCTCGGGGCAGAGAGCTGACGGGCGGCTGTTCTCCTGCGCCCGTTCCTTAGAAGCTGTCTTAAAAATTCGCGAGGGGGGATGGATGCAAGGCGCACGGAACGCAGAAACCGGAATGTACAAGAAAGTACATGAGGATTTCGAGTACCGCGCAACGCCGCATAACCAGCCACTTGGCTGCTGTATTTTGGCAGCCTAGTGGAATGGCTAGTAGTTCCATCAGACGCCCTCCGCAGCAATTTTTAAGACAGCTTCTTATTCCACGCCTTCCTTCAATGCTGCCAGCAGCGCTTCCCTGCGCTCGTCCTGCGCGAGCGCCGCGCCGCTGATCCAGAATACGTCTTCGGCACGGCTGCCCAATGTGTTGATCTTGGCACGGTGCAGGCGGATGTTGTGCTTGTCCAGGATCAGCGCGATGCGCGCCAGCAGGCCGGGGCGGTCTCCGGTAATCAGCGTCAGCACATGCATCCCCTTGTTGTCCGGCCTGATCGCGGCTTCGGTGCCGATGGGGAAGTGCTTGAGTTGCCGGCTGACGCGTCCCGATGCGGCGAGCACGATAGGCCTGGCTTGCGCGATCTGTTGCGCCAGTTCGAATTCGATGTAGGTCATGATGTCGCGGTATGCCGTGCCGCTGCGCGCGGCTTCCATGATCTGGAAACTGTCCAGTGCATAGCCGTGCCGCGTGGTGTGGATCTTGGCTTCGGCGATGGTGTAATTCATGGACGCGAAAAAATTGCAGATGCGCGCAAACAGGCCGCGCTGGTCCGGGCAGTACACCATCACCTGCAAGCCTTCGCCGACGCGGCTCAAACGCGCCTTGACGATGGGCGCGGCGGTATCCACCTTGTAGGCCAGCCAGCGGGTATGCCAGGAGATCTCCTGCGCTTCGTGGTCCAGAAAATAACTTTCGTCGAGTTGCGCCCAGAACATCTGGTAGGAGTCAGGGTGCATCCCGTAAAGATTCAGCGTGGTGGCTGCCTGGTTGCGGATCTCGTCGAGGAGGTTGGCGGAGGTGTCGCCGCCAAGGTGGCGGCGCGTCAGGCGGAACAGGTCCTCGAACAGTTTCGCCTTCCAGGCGTTCCATATCTTCAGGCTGGTGCCGCGCACATCCGCCACGGTCAACAGGTACAGCGCGACCAGATAGCGGTCGTTCTTTATCCTGTCGGCGAAATCCGCGATCACCTCCGGGTCGGACAAGTCCTGTTTCTGCGCCGTGTCGGACAGGATGAGGTGGTTCTCCACCAGCCACACCACCAGGTCGGTGTCGTCGCGCCTGAGCTGGTGCTGGATGCAGAATGCGCGCGCATCCTTCTTGCCCAGCTGCGCGTGGTCGCCGCCGCGTCCCTTGGCGATGTCGTGGAACAGCCCGGCGATATACAGCACCTCGGGACGGGCGAACTCGCCCATCAGTTTGCTGCACAGCGGCATTTCCAGCGCGTACTCCGGCATCGCAAAACGGCGCAGGTTGTGCATCACCGTCAGGATATGTTCGTCCACCGTATAGACATGGAACAGGTCATGCTGCATCTGTCCGACGATGCGCCCGAAGGCGGGAAGATAGCGCCCGAGTATCCCGTACTGGTTCATGCGCCGCAGCGCGATGATGACTTCGCGCTGCTGGCGCAGGATTTCCATGAAGCGCGCGCGGTTCAGCGGGTTGCGCCGGAATGCCGCATTGACCAGGTGCTGCGCGCGCCATAACGCACGTAACGTGGTGGCGCTGAGGTCGGTCAATTCGGGATGTTGCTGCATCAGCAGGAACAGCTCGAAGATCGCTTCCGGGGTGTGCTCGAACAAATGCTCGTCGCGGATCTCCAGCAGCGTGCCGACGGCCCGGAAGCGCTCGTTCAGCAGGCGTTGCGGGAGCGCATCGCGGAACAGGTAGTCGCGCAGGTTTTGCAGCAGGATGGTGTTGAACTGGCGTACCGCCAGCCGGGTGCGGTAATAGCGCTGCATCAGGTGTTCGCTGGCGCGGCGGTTGGCCGAGTCGGCAATGCCCATGCGTTCGGCGAGCCGGGTCTGGAAATCGAACAGCAAACGGTCTTCGTGGCGCCCGGCGAGGTAATGCAGATGGGTGCGCAGCGTCGCCAGCAGCGTGCTGTGGCGCGCGATCTGGCGCGCCTCGGCAGGCGTGATCAGGCCGACTTGCGCGAGCTCGCTCCAGTGCGTTCCCAGGCCGGCCGCGCGCGCGATCCAGGTGACGGTCTGAAAATCGCGCAGGCCGCCCGGGCTTTCCTTGAGGTTGGGCTCGAGGTTGTAATCGGCTTCCGCGTAGCGCGCGTGCCGTCGCTGTTGTTCTTCCAGCTTGGCGAGATAAAAGGCGCGCAGGTCGAGGCGCCGTTGCACGGCATCGCACAATTCATCGAACAATTGCTTGTCGCCCGCGATCAGGCGCGCTTCGAGCAGGTTGGTCTGCACCGTGATATCGGCGGACTCGTTCATGCACTGCTCAACGGTGCGGACGCTATGGCCGACTTCCAGCCCGATGTCCCATAACACGCCGATCAGCCGGTGCAACTGTTGCTGCAGGGCATCATTCGGCTCGGCATCCAGCAGGATCAGCAGGTCGATATCCGATTTGGGATACAGCTTGCAGCGCCCGTAGCCGCCCACCGCGATCAGCGCGATATGCGGCGGCATGCCGAGCTGCCGCCAGACCCGGCACAGGTAGCGGTCGACCAGCCGGGTGTGCGCGCCGAGCAGCCGCGCGGCCCTGCCGTGCTGGAGGAAATCCTGTTCGAGGGCGAGACGGTCGCTGCGCAGCGCCTCGCGCAGCGCGGGGACGTCGTCAGAGCGGGGGAGGTGGCGGGCAGCCATCGGAATCGGTCAGCACTTCGAAGCCGCTGTCGGTGACGAGGATGGTGTGCTCGTATTGCGCAGACAGGCTGTGGTCCTTGGTGACCACGGTCCAGCCGTCGCCGAGCTGCTTGATGGCGGCTTTGCCGGCATTGATCATCGGCTCGATGGTGAAGGTCATGCCCGGCTCCAGCCGGATGCCCGTCTTGGGGCGGCCATAGTGCAGCACCTGCGGCTCCTCGTGAAAACGCTGGCCGATGCCGTGGCCGCAGAACTCGCGCACCACGCTGTAGCCCAGCGGTTCGACGTAGCTCTGGATGGCGTAACCGATGTCGCCGAGATACGCGCCCGGCCTGACCATGCGGATGCCGCGCCACAGCGCCTGCCAGGTGACCTCGCACAGGCGCCGCGCCTGGATGGAGGGTTCGCCGACATAGAACATGCGGCTGCTGTCGCCGTGATAGCCGTCCTTGATCACGGTGACGTCGAGGTTGACGATGTCGCCGTTTCTCAGTGCCTTGTCGCCCGGCACGCCGTGGCATACCTGATGGTTGATCGAGGTACAGATGGACTTCGGATATGGCGTATGGCCGCCTGGCGCGTAATTGAGCGGTGCGGGGATGCCGTGTTGCACATTGACGATCAGGTCATGGCACAGCTTGTCGAGTTCGTCGGTGGTGACGCCGGCCCTGACGAACGGCGTGATGTAGTCGAGTACTTCGCTGGTCAGCCTGCCGGCGACGCGCATCTTCTCGATTTCCTGCGGGGTCTTGATGGGAACGGGCATGCTGGTTCGGTCATGTCTGCAATGCCCGAGAATATCATGCGTCCGCGATTGCGGACAAATGCGCCGGGGAACCGGGAGACTATTTCAACAGGTTCTTATTCGGATGCCGATGCGATGGGGGTGGCCTCGGCATACAGCGTTTCAAGTTGCGCTTCCTCCAGCCCGAGGATTTGCAGGCAGGTGGAGCCCAGCTTCGACCATTCGCGCGTAAGGCTCAGGCCGAGTTGCTGTTGCACGAGATGTTCCGCGAGCTGCGAGGTCGCGATGAGCTTGCGGCTCAGCATCGGCAGCCTGGAGCCGGCCGAGGACAGCGCCGCAAGATCATGGTGGTTGCGGATGGCGAGGCAGATCTCTTCCGGAAGCCACCAGCTTTGCGACAGGATGCAGCCCACCATGGCATGGTTGGTCGGTATTTCGGTCTGTTCCACTTCGATGAAGCTGCGCACGCCGTCGTGGTTGGCTGCATCGAGTGCCGCACGGTAGTTCGGGAAGCGTTTGAGCAGGATCGGGATGCCGCAGTCGCGGAACAGGCCGAAGGTGTAGGCGTCCTCCGCCATGAGACCGACAATATCGAGATGCTGCACCAGCCAGCCGGACAGGTTCGCAATGCGCGCCGAAGCATCCCAGAAACGCTCCATGGGCGCGGTGTACGGGAAGGTGTTGCGCAGGATGATGCCGGCCACGGCGCGGCTGGAGGCTTTCAGGCCGAGCACCGTGAGCGCCTCGTTCACCGAGCGCACCCGCTGGCGCATGCCGAAGAAAGGCGAGTTGGCGGTCTTGATGAGGCCGGCCGAGATGCAGACATCCGAGCCGACGATCTCGGCCAGGCGATGATAGTCCGGTTCGTCTTTCTGCGACTCGTCCATGAACCGGCTGAGTATGGCCGGGCAGGGCGGGATACCGATGTCGAGCAGGGATCGTTCGAGCAGGCCGTCGACTCCCAGCGAATTGTCGTTCATTTTTCGCTCCTCGTTTTCAGCCATGGCAACAGGATATCCTCTGGCATGGGTTTGGCGTAGAAGAAACCCTGGATGGCGTCGACGCCCGCATCGAACAGGGCGTCGATCTGCCCCTGGTTCTCGCAGCCTTCGGCCACGATGGTCATGCCCAGGTCATGGCCGAGCCGGGTCACCGACCTGACCACGGCCATGGCGCGCTTGTCCTCGGGCAGCACGGTGACAAAGGCACGGTCCAGCTTGAGTTTGCCGGCCGGGATGTCCTTCAGGTTCGCCAGGCAGGAATAGCCGGTGCCGAAATCGTCGATGGCCAGTCCCACGCCTGCGGCGATGGCGTTCTTCAGGTTATGTTGCACGATGTCGGAAATATCCATGAACAGGGATTCGGTCAGTTCCAGCTCGACATGCTCGGGACGGACGCCGGAGCAGGCCAGCGCGGCATACAGCGCCTCGGTGAATTTCGGCGACACCAGTTGGGCGCGCGAGACATTGACGGCGACTCTGGTGTCGTGCCCGGATTCATGCAGCAGGCGCGCATGCATCGCGCCCTGCAGCAGGCTCCATTCGCCGAGGCGGATCACCAGGCCGGTCTTTTCCGCGACCGGGATGAATTTGACCGGTGGGATGTTCTGGCCGCCGATGGTACAGCGCATCAGCGCCTCGACAGAATCGACCCGCCCGTCCGCGCTGATGATGGGCTGGTAGTGCAGACAGAATCCGCCGGTCTCCAGCGCGGTGTGCAGGTCGTTCTCGATGGAGAGTTCCTCGCGCGCGAGAGTGACGCCGAGGCGCCCGGGAATGGGCTCGTCGCCGGAATAGACGATGCAGTTGCCACCGCGGTGCTTGGCCGCGAACATGGCATGGTCGGCGCGCTCGAGCAGGGCGAGGGGGTCTTCGCCGGGTTCGTGGATCGCGATGCCGATGCTGGCGGTGGGATGGAGGGTCAGGTTGCCTATGGTCATCGGCTCTTCGATCGTGCTGACCAGCTCGGCGGCAAATTGCTGCGCCTGGGCGCGATCGCATTTCGGCAGGAGGAACACGAATTCGTCGCCGGCCATGCGGGAGAGTTCGGCGCGTCCGCTCACCCTGGCGCGGAAGCGGAGGGCGAGGTCTTCGATCATCATGTTGCCGCCCAGATGCCCGAACGACTCGTTGATCTGCTTGAAACGGTCGATGTCGACCCAGATGACGGCGAACGCATTGCCGCTGATCGTCGCATCGGCGGCGAGTTTTGCTGCGGTTTGCATGCAGCCGAATCGGTCGAGGAATCCTGTGAGCGGGTCTATGCTGTTCATGGCGCGGTGCAATAAACGAGTTGCGGGAGCATAACCCAAATGGAAAGTCTGTGGAGTGGTGCGCTGAAAATTTTCCGGCAGCTCCCGCCGCTTCGCGGGGCGACAGCTATCGTAGCGGCCAGAATGCTGACCTGCTATTGAGCGGATTGAACCCGCAGCCAGGAGCGGAACCTCAGAGGTGGCTCGGCGGACTTCCGGTTGTCGGCCTGAGCGGACGGTCGAAGTCAATCAGCTTCCATCGGCTGCGAGTGTCTGCTTTCGAAAATTCCGAGGGGTGCTAACGGCACATTGCCGTTATAGACAAGGTATCTTGCGACTGTCAGCTATGAGACAGGAAGCAGCCGTTGATCTTGGCGTAAATCACCGGACTGGCTCCACCGCAGACATAAACGAGGTTCGCGTTTATCGATCACTCAAAGTGAGTGGTGACAGCAAACTCACTCCCTAGTCTTAAAATTGTTTGTGATACGTTTTTTGGCGAGTTCCTGAGCTTCGGCTATTTGATTGGCAGTCATTTTCTCCGCCCATTCATTTAAAGATTTTGCTAAATATGGATGATTACTATTAGTGTTTAACACAATGTATATCCACATGTATGCCAAAACGTAATTTTGAGGGGCACCTCGCCCATGTGCATACAACAAGCCAAGGTTTATTTGCGCAACTACATCACCCCGCTCTGCTTCCTGTAGGTACAGCTCAGCCGCTTTTACTAAATTGACCTGCTCCCCCTAGACCGTACCAGCTAGAAGTTAGTAAAGTCCGC
>Ga0154346_106_pt2 | contig 33643 bp, 28 predicted proteins | sample RifGroA2_FD_115874 | JGI IMG/M metagenome (GOLD analysis project Ga0154346, IMG submission 115874) | Gallionellales bacterium GWA2_60_18 | reverse complement strand
GTTCAGGTAGATCGCCGAGCCGCCGAGCTGGTGCATACCCGCCTCGAACGACAGGCGCGTGCGCGTGCTGGCCTTCTCGAAGATCATCACCAGCGTGCGGTCTTCCAGCGGCCAGTATTTTTCGTAGCGCTTGAAACGCTCCTTGATGATGCGGGTGCGTTTGAACAGGTATTCGAACTCTTCGCGGGCGAAGTCCCTGAACTGCAAAAAGTGTTTTATGCGGGCTGTCATGGTGTTTCCGCTCAGGATTGCATGAAGTCTTTGATCAGCGGACACAGGATGTCCAGCAGCTGCTGCGCCTCGTCCTGCGACATGACGAGCGGCGGCAACAGCCGAACCACATTATCGGCAGTGACGTTGATCAGCAGCCCCCTGGCAAGCGCCTGTTTCACCAGTTCGCCGCACGGCTTGTCCAGCTCGATGCCGATCATCAGGCCCTGGCCGCGTATCTCCCTGATGCCGTTCGCGCCTTGCAGCCCGGCGGCGAGGCCGTCGCGGATGAACCGGCCGAGGTTTTCGGCATGCGCCAGCAGATGATCCTGTTCCATGATGTCCAGCGTGGCCAGCGCGGCCGTGCAGGCCAGCGGGTTGCCGCCGAAGGTCGAGCCGTGGTTGCCCGGCTGGAAGACGCCACTGGCCTTCCCCGCCGCCAGGCAGGTGCCGACCGGCACACCCGAACCCAGACCTTTGGCCAGTGTCATCACGTCCGGCAGGATTTCTCCATGCTGGAACGCGAACCATTTGCCGGTGCGGCCCATGCCGCATTGCACCTCGTCCAGCATCAGCAGCCAGTTACGCTCGTCGCAGATGGCGCGCAACTGTTGCAGGTATTCGATGTCCGTCGTGCGGATACCGCCTTCGCCCTGGATCGGTTCGACCAGCACGGCGACGACGTTGTTGTTGTGTTGGGCAACGTGGCGGATCGCATCCATATCGTTGTAAGGCACGCGCACAAAGCCGCCGACCAGAGGCTCGAAGCCTGCCTGCACCTTGCGGCTGCCGGTGGCGGAGAGCGTGGCCAGCGTGCGCCCGTGGAACGCTTTTTCCATTACGATGATGTTGGGCATCTCGATGCCCTTGTTGTGGCCATACAAACGCGCCAGCTTGATCGCGGCCTCGTTGGCCTCACAGCCGGAATTGCAGAAGAACGCCTCCTGCATGCCGGACAGGGCGCATAACTTGCCGGCCAGTTGCTCCTGTAATGGCATCTGATAGACGTTGGAGCAATGGATCAGCTTGCCGATCTGGGCATTCAGCGCGGCGGTGAAGCGCGGATGCGCATGTCCGAGAGTGTTCACGGCGATGCCGGCCAGTCCGTCCAGGTAGCGATTGCCTTCGGCATCCCACAACCACGCGCCCTCGCCGTGTGAAAAGGCGACGGGGAGGCGGGCATAGGTATTCATCACATGCGACATACAGACCTCTAAAAAACAAGACGGCGGAGACATCCGCCGTGGAGTTATTTGCAGGCCGGCATTATCCTGCCAAACGACCCTGCAAAGCAAACAAGCCGACATCGCTGCCGGCTTGATTGCGGTAAATCGGAAACGGTGGTGTTTACGCCATCGCCTTGATCGCCGCAGACAGACGGCTCTTGTGGCGGGCGGCCTTGTTCTTGTGGATGATCTTCTTGTCGGCGATGCTGTCCACGGTGCTGACCGAAGACTGATAAACGACCTGTGCCGCAGCCTTGTCGCCGGCCTCGATCGCCTTGGTCACCTTCTTGATCGCAGTGCGCAATTCCGAGCGCAGGCTGGTGTTGTGCGCATTCTGTTTGACTGCCTGACGGGCACGCTTGCGGGCTTGTGCGCTATTTGCCATGACTACTCCTTGAAAAATTCGGTACGACGAAAGGCGCGCATTCTAGTGGCTCCCCCCGGCTTTTGCAAATTTTTTTGCTTCACCATCCTCCGGCTATGCAACCGGTGGCGGCCTGCCCCGTCTGGGCGTTGCAGGCCGCCGGTTACCGGTATCACAGCTTGAAGCGGGCAACCCCTTGCTGCAGTTGCTCGCCCAGCGAACGCAGTGCATGCGCCAGCTCGGTCGCGCGCTCGGTCGCGGAAGTGTTCTTTTCCGCCATCGAGGAGATGTTTTCCACGTTCTGCGCGATGTTCTGGATGGCGGCGTCCTGCTCGTGGGTGGCGGCAGCGATGTCACTCACCTTGGCCGCAGTCTCCTTGGCGCCGTGTCCGATCTCCTCCAGCGCATCGCGGACGCGCCCGACCAGATCGAGGCTGCGGGTGGTTTCCTCACGTGTGGTATTCATAGACTGTGCAGTGTGTTCCACCTCGACGCGCATGCCGTCAATCAGTTCCTGAATCTCGGTGGTCGCCTTGCCGGTGCGTTCGGCCAGCTTGCGCACCTCGTCCGCGACCACCGCGAAGCCGCGGCCCTGTTCGCCGGCGCGCGCCGCCTCGATGGCGGCGTTCAATGCCAGCAGGTTAGTCTGGTCGGCGATCTCCTTGATGACTTTGACGATGCCGCCGATATGTTCCGATTTCTGGTTCAGTTGGGTCACCGCTTGCGAAGATTGTGCGACCAGGTCGGCAACGCGCGCCATGTCCTGTGCCGTCTTTTCGGCAACGCCGCGGCCATTGTTGGACAAATTCAGGTCGCGTTCTGCAAGGGTGTTCGTTTCACGCGCCAGATCGGCGATCTGGGTGGTGGTCACCGATATCTGCTCCACTGCGGCGGCGGTAGAGGCGGCTGCATCGGATTGCGCATGTGAGCCCGCGCTGACCTTGGTGCCTGTCTCCTCGACTTCCTCGATCGTGGAGCTCAGTGTTTCAGTCGTCTTTCGTATGCCTTCTACCGTATGCCCGAAGGAGGTGATCAGATGGTCGAAGGCGCGCGAGATCGCTCCCAGTTCCTCCTTGGTTTTGGTATCGTATTTAACGGTCAGGTCGAAATCGCCCGTGCTGCGCGACATGCTTTCGATGGCGGTGGTGAGTTTCTTCAGCGGGTTGACGATGTGCTTACGCGCCACATAGCTGAACAGCAGGAATGCGCCCAGCCCGACCGCGCTACCCAGTATCAGGATGGTGTATCCCAGGGTAAAGAACGGGCCCATCATCTCGTCTTTTTCCTGCTCGACCACGATGGTCCAGCCGGAATCGTAGAACGGCATCGAGGCACCCATCATGGTCTTGCCGTTGGTGCCGGGGTAGAAGCCCATAGCTTCACGGCAACCGGTAGTGCATTGGGCGTTGGTAGTATAGGTGCCGGCGCTGGAGCAGACGATGTTGGCCGCCCGGTCCTGTTGCGTCGCCTGCCACGGGAATTCACTGCCCTTGGTATTGAGGATGGCATTGTCATGGCGGCGCGATGAGGTGATCATCACATTGTCCTTGTTGACGATGTAATAGTCGAAAGTCGCGCCCACGCCGGCCAGATAGAAGGTGCCCATGTCGCCTTCCAGGTTGCCGATCTCGCCGTTGACGATCAGCGTCAGCATGCGCGCGTCCGCATGCACATAGATCGTGCCGCTGGCGCCGGCCTCTGCCGCGAAGCTCAGTACCGGGGTGTCGCCGTCCTTCCAGACGTCGGAATAGCCGTGTTTGGTGTCGATCTTCTGCGTCCAGTCGCGGCCTTCGCGGGCGGGATCGGACGACACGGCGATCTTGCCGTCCTTCACCAGGTCGATCGCATGATAGGCGCGCCAGGTATCGATCTTGCGCTTGCCGGAAGCGATCTCATCCTTGAACGGATGGTCTGCCTGCTTGAATACGTCGGTCTCGACTACTTTGGCGAAATGTTTGCGGACAATAACGGGATCGGTGTCGGTCGCCAGCGAAGCCATCTGCTTGGCGAACTTCTCGTTCTGGCCGATGAAGCGGATCACGCCTTGTTGCTTGGCATCGACGAAGTTCATTAGTCCGCCGAGAGAGGACTTTACTTGCAGCGAATAGATCTGATTGAAAAAGTAAAGGGTGCCTCCAGCCATGGCTGGCAGGAAAATCACTGCGACCACCAGCATCATCTTCCACTGTAATTTGATATCCGAAAAACGCATTACACTTCCCCTTGTGTCTGTTGTCTGGCTCGACCCCGCCTGCGAGCCTGAAGGCGCGGAGTCATCGGAACTTCAGATTCTAAGCCCGGAATTGTCCATCTCCGGAGAGGTGGTATTGTACATGAAACGTCGCGTGGGTCGAGCAGGGCTGTCTCCGGATTTGCCGTGTGTCCGGATGATATGATGCACGCCGTTCGCAGCCCTATATGACCGGCATGAATCTCCTCAAGGCACTCGCCACCATCAGCAGCCTGACCCTGCTCTCGCGCATCCTGGCCTTTGCGCGCGACGTGCTGATCGCGCGCATCTTCGGTGCGGGGGCGGCGACGGACGCGTTTTTCGTGGCATTCAAGCTGCCCAACCTGCTGCGCCGCCTGTTCGCCGAAGGCGCGTTCTCGCAGGCGTTCGTGCCGATCTTCGGCGAATACAAGAGCCGGCGCGGGCACGACGAGACCAAGCTGCTGGTGGATCACGTCAGCACCATGCTGGCGATCATCCTGTTCATCGTCACGCTGATCGGCATCGTCGCCGCGCCCGTGCTGGTCTATATCAGCGCGCCGGGTTTCGCGCAGGATGCGGAGAAGTTCGACCTCACCGTGCAGTTGCTGCGCATCACTTCGCCCTACATCTTCTTCATCTCGCTGGTGGCGGTCGCGGCGGGCATCCTCAACACCTACAACAAGTTCTGGGTGCCGGCGTTCGCGCCCGTCCTGCTCAACCTGTGCTTCATCGGCGGCGCGCTGTGGCTGGCGCCATATTGCGATCCGCCCATCCTGGCGCTGGCCTGGGCGGTGTTCGTCGCGGGTGTGGTACAGCTTGCCTTCCAGATTCCCTTCCTGAAGAAGATCGGCATGCTGCCGAGATGGCGTTTCAGCCTGAAGGATGAGGGCATGTGGCGCGTCATCAAACAGATGGGCCCGGCGGTGTTCGGCGTTTCCATCGCGCAGATCAGCTTGATCCTCAACACCATCTTCGCCTCGTTCCTGGTGGCGGGCAGCGTTTCCTGGCTGTATTACGCCGACCGCCTGATGGAGTTCCCCACCGGGCTGCTGGGCGTGGCGCTGGGCACCATCCTGCTGCCCTCGCTCTCCCGGCTGCATGCCAGCGGCGACCTGGCCGAATATTCCAGGCTGCTGGACTGGGGGTTGCGCCTGACCGTGCTGCTGGCGCTGCCCGCCGCGCTGGCGCTGGGCATGATCGCCGTGCCGCTGCTGGCGACCTTCTTCCAGCATGGCGCATTCACCGCGCACGATGCGCTGATGTCGCGCAACGCACTGGTGGGCTACAGCGTCGGCTTGATCGGCCTGATCCTGGTGAAGATCCTCGCGCCGGGTTTTTATGCGAAGCAGGATATCCGGACGCCGGTAAAGATCGGCATCGTCACCCTGCTGGCCACGCAGGCCATGAACGTGCTGTTCGTGTTCGGCCTGCAACTGCACCATGCCGGGTTGGCATTGTCCATCGGCCTTGGCGCCTGCCTCAATTCCGCCATCCTGTTCCATTTCCTGAAGAAGCGCGGCATCTATCGCTGCGAACCGGGCTGGGCGGGGTTCTTTGCCAGGGTGTGTCTCGCCTTGCTCGCGCTGGGGCTGGTGCTCTGGTTCGGCATGGGCAGCGAACAAAGCTGGCTGGAAAGCTCCGGCTGGTCGCGCATCCTGCGCCTGTCCGCACTGGTCGCGGGCGGCCTCGTGGCGTATTTTGCTGCACTGTTCGTGCTGGGTTTCAGGCTGAAGGATTTTTCCAGGCGGGCGGTGAGTTGACCGGGTAATGACGCAGATTTTCTTGTTCACGCGCTGCAAGGAAACGCAGCACGGTCATGCTACAGCTCAATCGCTGTTTGCGAGAATGTGAAAGCGCAAATCCAGCCGATCCTGCACTTGCAGCGCGCCGCCGAGCACCGCGAGCGGGGTGATGCCGAAATCGGTCTGGTTGAGCGATATCCTGCCGTCGATGATGAGTCCGCCCGCGACGGCTTCGATCCGCGCCGGAACTTCGTAGGTGCGGGTCATGCCATGCAGGGTGACCGATACGTTCAAGGCCGGGCTGCCGGCTGTTGCCTGCGTGACGTGTACCAGCGCGTAGGGAAAATGCCCGGCATCCAGCGTCCGGTTCAGCATGTTGCGGCGGGTGCCGGCGATATCTTCCGCTGACGGCTGGGTGTCGAGTCCCGCTTCATGGCGCAACTCCGGTTCGTCCACGGCCAGCCGTTCGAGCGGGACGTAGAGGTCAGCCACCCCTTCCGTCCCGGAGACATAACCGCCCACATCGTGGCTGGCGACCACATGGTCATGCCCCAGCCGGGCGAGCGGGCCGGCGCGATGCACTTCGATGACGATGGACGAACGGGCTGTATCCACACGCAGGATCTTTTTGCCGAGAGCCGCTGCCTGACGGTAACGGGCTGCGGGAAAGTCCGCCGGCACCGACGCGTTTTCTGCCGCTATCGGCGGAGGAAGGGCGGGAACGCAGGCCGTCAATACGCTTGCCAGCAGCGCAATCAGAGTGAATCTCGCGTAGCGATTCGTTCGCTCCCTCGCCCGCAAGGTGGGAGAGGGTTGGGGAGAGGGAAACGCGGAGGGCGCAGACAATTCGTTATTCGGGGCAGCCTGCGCCATCTGCGTCAGACAGTATCTGCAACTTTTCGGCGGCATCGGAGGAGCTACTTGTGCAGATGCGGGACGTGCATCGCTTTTTCCACCACGTCGCGCGTGAGATGCGGCGCGAACAGCTCGATGAAGTCGTAGGTGTAGCCGCGCAGGTATTCGTTCCTGCGGATGGCGATGCGCGTGGTGTTCGGCTTGAACAGGTGCGCGGCATCCAGCATGCGCAGATGGCGGTCGCGTTCCGGGACGAAAGCCATCTGCGCCACGATGCCGACCCCCAGCCCCAGTTCCACATAGGTCTTGATCACGTCGGCGTCGATCGCGGTGAGCGCGATGTTCGGCGCGATGCCGGCCTTCCCGAACGCCTCGTTGATCTTGCCGCGTCCGCTGAAGGCGAAATCGTAGGTGACGATGGGATATTGCGCGATATTCGCCAGCGTCAGTTTCTTTTCCTCCAGCAGCGGGTGTTTGGGCGGCACGACCACGCAGTGATGCCATTCATAACACGGCAGGGTGACGAGCTCGTCATAGAGCGCCAGGCTTTCGGTGGCAATGGCGACATCGGCCTCCCCGTTAAGCACCTGCTCGGCGATCTGCGTGGGATTGCCCTGATGCAATCCAAGCTTCACTTTCGGATAGCGCTTGATGAACTGCTTGACCACGGGCGGTAGGGCGTAGCGTGCCTGGGTATGCGTGGTGGCGAGAGTCAGCTGGCCGCTGTCCTGGCTCCGGAATTCTTCTCCGACCTGTCTGAGGTTGTTCGCGTCGTGCAGCATGCGCTGGGCGATTTCCAGGATGGCCTTGCCCGGCCCGGTGATTGCGGTGATGCGCTTGCCGTTGCGCACGAAGATATCGGTGCCGAGCTCCTCCTCCAGCAGCTTGATCTGCTTGCTCACGCCGGGCTGCGAGGTGTACAGCGCGTTGGCGGCATCCGATATGTTCAGCCCGCAACGCACGATTTCGTTCAGATATCTTAACTGCTGCAGATTCATGATGCCGCTCCGTATATGGCAATAGGTTATAAGATACTAACATAAAAGTATTTAGCAATATAAGGCTGCCCGCCTAGAATGCGCCTCATTCGAGTGAGGTGGATATGGATTGGCTTTATACGGTTTCCGGTTTTCTGGTCGGGTTGATCGTCGGGGTGACCGGCGTCGGCGGCGGGTCGTTGATGACCCCGCTGCTGGTGCTGTTCTTCGGCATCTCGCCTGCGACCGCAGTCGGAACCGACCTGCTGTATGCCTCGATCACCAAGGCGCTGGGCGGCTGGGTGCATGGCCGCAACGGCACTGTGGACTGGAAGATCGTGGGCCTGCTGAGCCTGGGCAGTCTGCCCGCCGCGCTGCTGACCATCGCCCTGTTCAAATTCCTCGCGCTGGACGAAAAGACCCTGAAGGGGCTGGTGACCGGCGTGCTGAGCGTCGCCTTGCTGCTGACCGCAGCTGCGCTGCTGCTGAAGGACTGGATCAAAAAGATCGCGCAGCGCGAGGACGGCACTGTATACGAACTGCACCATCATCACCTGCCTGCCGCGACTATCGTGACGGGTGCGGTGGTCGGCGCGTTGGTGACGGTCTCATCCATCGGTGCCGGGGTGCTGGGCACGGTGGCGCTGCTGTTCCTGTATCCGCGCCTGCCGGCGGTCAAGGTGGTGGGTACCGACATCGCCCATGCCGTGCCGCTCACCGCCGTGGCTGGCATGGGACACCTGGCGTTGGGCACGGTCGATCTGGTGCTGCTGGGCAGCCTGTTGCTGGGTTCCTTGCCGGGCATCTACATCGGCAGCCACCTCTCCGCGAAAGTCCCGGAAAAAGTATTGCGCCCGATCCTGGCAGTGATGCTGCTGATCATCGGCACCCGCCTGGTTTTGCATTGATCCGTACCAAAGGAAAATTGAAATGAGCCTGAATAACCGCAACCTGTCCGACCTGGAAGAGATAGACCGCTTCGAACAAGCGATGCAGGACTTTCTTGGCGGCCATATGGACGCCGACCGCTTCACCTCCGTCCGCCTGCAACAGGGCGTGTACGGCCAGCGCCAGGAAGGCGTGAACATGGTGCGCGTCAAGATACCGGGCGGGCGGCTGACGCCCGGCCAGCTGGATGCCCTGGCTGATGTGGCGGAGACTTATTCGCAGCGCGGCATTGCCCATGTCACCACGCGACAGTCCGTCCAGATCCATTTCGTGCCGTTGGGCAAATCGCCCGATGCATTGCGCCGCCTGGCGCAATCCGGGCTGACCACGCGCGAGGCCTGCGGCAACGCGGTGCGCAACATGACGGCATGCGGCCTGTCCGGGGTGTGCCCGCGCGAGCATGTGGACGTCGGCGTGCACCTGGATGGCGCGACGCTGCACTTCATGCGCAACCCGCTCAACCAGCAGTTGCCGCGCAAATTCAAGATCAGCTTCTCCGCCTGCGAGGCCGATTGCGCGCAATCGCTGCTGCATGACGCCGGGGTAGTGGCGGTAAAAAAGGACGGCAAGCACGGCTTCATGGTGAAGGCCGGCGGCGGTCTCGGGCACAAGCCGCGCGAGGCCATCGTGGTGGAGGAGTTCATCCCGGAAAGCGAACTGCTGTTTTCGCTGGAGGCGCTGGTCGCGCTGCACAACAGGTATTCGGACCGCACCAAGCGCGCGAAGTCGCGCATCAAGTTCCTGGTCGAGCGTTTCGGCGCGGAGGGTTTTCTGGAGAAATACCGCGAAGAATTCGCCCGCACCAGGGAAGCGCTGGCGGAAAGCGCCTACCCCAGGGGCGAGTGGCGCGAACAAAGCGGCAGCGAGATTCCGGGTTCCGGCGCGCCGCGCAGGCTGTTCGCGCAACACCAGCCGGGGAAGTTCGTGCTGCCGGTGGCCTTGCCCATAGGCGACTTCACGGCGGCGCAGATGCACGGCGTCGCCGCCTTGCTGCGCGCGCACAATCTGGACGAGATCCACACCACGCAGGATCAGAACCTGGCGATCCCGAATGTGGCGCAGGAAAGCATACCCGTCATGCGTGCCGTCCTGGCAGCGCTCGGCCTGCGCGAGCCTGCCGCAGGCGACAACGTGGTGGCCTGCCCCGGCACCGCCACCTGCCGTCTGGGCATCACCTCCAGCACCATCGCGGCGCCCAAGCTATCGGGCGGCGCGAAGGACTTGCGCATCCGCGTATCGGGCTGCCACAACGGCTGTGCGCAACCGGAGACCGGCGACATCGGCATCTACGGCGAAGGCAAGCGGCTGCACGGCAAGCTGGTGCCGCACTACCAGATGTACCTGGGCGGCAACGGCATGGGCGGCGGCGCGCTGGCGCTGAAGGGACCCGCGGTTCCGGCGGCGCGCATCGAACAGGCGATCGCGCGGGTGGAACAGGCCCACGATGACAGCGGTGTGGAGAGCTTCTTCGCCTGGGCGCGCGCGCAGCAGCCGGACTATTTCAATGAATTGCTTGTCGACCTCGCCGAGGTGAAGCCGGCCGATGTTGCGGCGGTCATGCGCGACCACGGCAGCAGCAGCGACTTCCGCGTGGTCAACCTGGGCGGCGGCGAATGCGCGGGCGCGTCGCAGGTGCTGATAGGCGCGAACTTTTTCGAGGCGGCGCATGAGCGCGAATACCGCAACGCACTGGTGTTCCAGCGCAAGTATGCCGAAGCGGCGCAGTGCAACGAATCCATCCTGCGCCTGCTGGGTTCCGGCGTGGCGCAGCTGCTGGGCGGCGCGCGCCAGGACGATCTGGCCAAGCTGGCCGCGCAGCTCAACCTGCTGGCGCCGGAAGAGATCGCTGCCGAGTTCGCCCGTGCCGCGCGGGAACTGGCGAACAGCGGAGAGATCGACAACGATGCGCTTGCCGCGGCCAGCGCGAGGGTGGATGCATGGACGGTCAAGGCGGCGGCATTCGCCACCGGGAAGGATGGACAGCTGGATCTGAGGGAGGCATTGCCAAAATGAATGACGACCTGACAAGGAAAGCCGAAGCGGCCATCGCGGTATTGCAGCAGGCCGTGCGTGAATTCGCCCCGGTAGTGTTTGCCAACAGCCTGGGCGCGGAAGACATGGTGCTCACCGACCTGATCGCCAGGCACCGGCTGGATATCGGGATATTCAGCATCGATACCGGACGCCTGCCGCAGGAAACCTATGACCTGATGCAGGAAGTGCACAAACATTACGGCATACCGCTGAAGATATACTTTCCGGACAGCGCGCTGGTCGAGGAGTATGTCACGCGGCACGGCATCAACGGGTTTTACGACAGCGTCGAGAACCGCAAGGGCTGCTGCTTCGTGCGCAAAGTGGAGCCGCTACGCCGCGCCCTGGCAGGCAAGGGCGCATGGGTCACCGGCATGCGCCGTGACCAGGCGGTGACGCGCGGTACACTGGAGATTTCCTCGTTCGACGCGGACAACGGCTTGCAGAAATTCAACCCGCTGCTGGATTGGTCGAACAAGGACGTGTGGGCGTACATCCGCCAATACGATGTACCCTACAACAAACTGCACGACCGGTTCTACCCCAGCCTGGGCTGCGCGCCCTGCACGCGCTCCATCACGCCGGGCGAGGATATCCGCGCCGGACGCTGGTGGTGGGAAAACCCGGAGAGCAAGGAATGCGGATTGCATGTGCAATCCGCTACCGGGCAAAGCCCGGTTGCTCTCCGGGTTTCGGTGGAGGGTAATGTCGGAAGCGAAGCGCCCGACGTTAGCCGTAACCAAAACCCCGAAGACAAGGAGTGCGGTCTGCATGCGAGCGACACATCGCTCAAGGCGAGCCGCGGACGCATCGTCGGGAGCGCGGCGGACGCGAAGCAGAAGGCCGCGGCGTAGAACGCGAGATGGCGGGGAAATGGAAAATGAAACTGGTCGAAAATAACATGAAAAAACATACGTTCACCCATCTGGATGCGCTCGAGAGCGAATCCATCCATATCATGCGCGAGGTCGCGGCGGAGTGCAAAAATCCGGCGCTGCTGTTCTCCGGCGGCAAGGATTCCATCGTGATGTTGCGCCTGGCGGAAAAGGCGTTCCGTCCGGCGAAGTTCCCGTTCCCGCTGGTGCACATCGACACCGAGCACAACTTCCCCGAAGTGATCGCCTGCCGCGACAAGCTGGCCGCCGATCTGGGCGAGCGGCTGATCGTGCGTTCGCTGGAGGATTCGATCAAGCGCGGCACCATCGTCATCAAGGACGAGAGCAAGCCGCGCAATCCGTACCAGTCCGTGACGCTGCTGGAGACCATCGCCGAATTCGGCTTCGACGCCTGCATGGGCGGTGCGCGACGCGACGAGGAAAAAGCGCGCGCCAAGGAACGCATCTTCTCGTTCCGCGACGAGTTCGGCCAATGGGACCCGAAGAACCAGCGCCCGGAGCTGTGGGACATCTACAACACGCGCGTCCACAACGGCGAGAACATCCGCGTGTTCCCGATCAGCAACTGGACCGAGGCGGACATCTGGGAATACATCGGACGTGAAAAACTGCATATCCCGGAGATCTATTTTGCGCACGAACGCGAGGTGATCCGGCGCGGCAATTCGGTGATCCCGGTTTCGCATCTGGTGCAACCCAAGCCTGGCGAAAAAGTGGAGGTGCTGCCGGTGCGCTTCCGCACCGTCGGCGACATGACCTGCACCGCGCCGGTGGAATCCAGCGCGCGCACGGTGGAAGAGATCATCGCGGAGACCTCGGCCACGCGCATCACCGAACGCGGCGCGACGCGCATGGATGACCAGACCTCGGATGCCTCGATGGAACTGAGAAAGAAGGAGGGCTATTTTTAATGGATACCACCACACAACTGTTACGTTTTATCACCGCCGGCAGCGTGGACGACGGCAAGAGCACCTTGATCGGCCGCCTGCTGCACGACTCGAAGTCCATCTTCGAAGACCAGTTCTCAGCCATCTCGAAAACCAGCGAGAAGCGCGGCATGGCAGCGGTCGACCTGTCATTGCTGACCGATGGCTTGCAGGCCGAACGCGAGCAGGGCATCACCATCGACGTGGCGTACCGCTATTTCGCCACGCCCAGGCGCAAGTTCATCATCGGCGACACGCCGGGGCATGAGCAGTACACGCGCAACATGGTGACGGCGGCGTCCACCGCCAATCTGGTGGTCATCCTGATCGATGCGCGCAAGGGCGTGCTGACGCAGACGCGCCGCCACAGCTACCTCGCCAGCCTGCTCGGCGTGCCGCATGTGGTGCTGGCGGTGAACAAGATGGACATGGTCGATTACTCGCAGGCGCGCTTCGACGAGATCGTGGCCGAGTACAAGGCCTTCGCCGCACAGCTGGGGCTGCACGATGTGCATTGCATCCCGCTCTCCGCGCTGGACGGCGACATGGTGGTGGACAGGGGCAACAGGCTGGATTGGTACAAAGGCCCGGCCCTGCTGGAGCTGCTGGAGACGGTCGAGATCGATCACGACGTGAATACCAGCGACTTCCGCTTCCCGGTGCAGTGGGTATGCCGCCCGCAGACCGAGGAATACCACGATTTCAGGGGCTTCATGGGGCGCATCGAGGCTGGCGAGATATCCGTGGGCGACGAGATCGCCATCCTGCCATCCGGTCGCACCACCAGGGTCAAAGAGATCGTCACCTACGACGGCAAGCTGCAAACCGCCTATGCACCGCAGTCCGTGACCCTCACGCTGGCAGACGAGATCGACATCTCGCGCGGCGACATGTTCGTGCGCGGCAATGCCGCGCCCAAGGTGGAAAAGGAGTTCGAGGCGATGCTGTGCTGGCTGTCCGAGTCGCCGCTGGACAAGAGCCGCAAATACCTCGTCAAGCACACCACGCGCATGGCGAAGTGCCTGTTCTCGCGGCTGGACTATCGCGTGGACGTGAACACGCTGGAACAGCATGCGAGCGACAAGCTCAACATGAACGACATCGCGCGCGTGGCGCTCAAAATACAGCAGCCGCTGGTGTTCGACAGCTACGCCACCGACCGCGCCACCGGCAGCTTCATCGTGATCGACGAGGCCAGCAACAACACGGTGGCCGCCGGGATGATCTGCTGAGATAGAGCGCGCTCCCGGAAAACCGGGGCTTCCGGCAGTTCACGCAGGTCGGGTTACGTTGCGCTAACCCGACCTGCAACTCGTCCGGTGTGCTGGGCGGCTCCGGTTGCGCCGTGCCGCTTTTCGCTCCCGCGCGATTGCAGCCTTTGGGGGTTCAAGGGTATGCTTCGCCCTCAATAAAATCCTCCGTTGCGCAACGGGCTTGCGCGAGAGGAATCTGCGGTGCCGGGAGAGAGCATGAAACTCAACAAGAAGATCACTCTGTTTTCAGTGGGACTGGCCACGGTCATGATCGTCGTGCTGATCATCGTCAGCCTGCTTTCATTCCGGCAGTTCTCCATCATTTCCGCAAAGGCCCACATCCGCTCTGCGGCTGAAATCATCCGCGTCAGCCTGACCGAGGATATGGTCAACGGCGTCATCGACAAACGCGAGGGGTTGCTGCGCCGGCTGGGCGAGGTGGAGGGTCTGAGATCGGTGCATGTGGCGCGCGGCGAGAACGTGATGCGCCAGTTCGGCAAGGGCTTCGAACAGGAAAGTGCGGCAGACGAGATTGAGTCCAAGGTGCTGCAGGATGGGCAGCCCTATTTTGTCGTGCTGGATGAGGCGAACGGCCCCGTGTTTCGCGGCACTATCCCGTTTGTCGCCACGCGCAAGGGCAATCCGGTCTGCATGCAGTGCCACGATGTGGCCGAGGGCGCGGTGCTGGGCGCAGTGACGGTCACCATGTCCATCGGGCATCTCAAGGATAACGCGATATTCGTTTCGGCCATCATGGTGGCGGCGGTCGCCTTCTTCATGGTGCTGATGCTGGTTTTCTTCCGCCGTCTGATCAAGCCGATGGTCACCACGGCCAACGACGTTCAGGAGGCGGTGAGCCACGCGATCAACGGCGATTTCCATGCCAATATCCAGCAGCGCACCAGGGACGAGATCGGGCAGGTCGCGGTGGACGTGAACAAGCTGATGCAGTTCCTGCACAAGGGGCTTAGCACCATACGTGCGGACGTGTCGCAACTGCTCAAACACAAACCGAGCGAGGAGCAGGGCAACCTGCTGAATTCCACGATAGCCATGGTGCAGGGGCTGATCGATGCGTCGCAGTTCAAACAGGCGATCGAAGAGGACGAATCCAGGACGGAAATCTACCAACGCCTTGCGACCGTGGTGCAGGAACGTTTCGGCATCAGCAGTTTCTCGATCTATGAAGTGCAGACCAGCAAGAAACAGATGATCCCCATTGCGGTGAACGGCGAATTCGGCGCCTCCTGCCACTGGTGCGACCCGCAGATTCTGATACGTCCCGAGACATGCCGGGCGCGGCGCACCGGCCATTTGATCGACTCCGTCGAGACTCCCGGAATCTGCAAGGCATTCCGGCCGCCAGAGGACGGGCAGAAGTATTGCCACGTGTGTTTCCCGGTCATCCAGTCCGGACAGGTCGGCAGCGTGCTGCAACTGGTGGTCAAGCAAGAGGATAGCGCGCGCATGAGCGAGATCATCCCCTACATGAACGTCTATTTGCGCGAAGCCGCGCCGGTGATCGAGGCGAAACGCCTGATGGATACCCTGCGCGAAGCCAATCTGCGCGACGCCATGACCGGGTTGCACAACCGGCGCTTCCTCGAGGAATATGTCGAGACGCTGGTGGCCGCCACGCAACGGCGCAAGAGCCAGATGAGCATCCTGATGCTCGACCTCGACTACTTCAAGATGGTCAACGATACCTATGGGCATGACGCCGGCGATACGGTGCTCAAGACGATATCCAAAGTGATGGTGCAGTCCGTGCGCACCTCGGACATGGTGATCCGTTATGGCGGCGAGGAATTCCTGATCATCCTGCTGGACACCGATGGCGACGGGGCGGTCGTGGTTTCGGAGAAGATCCGTACCGCGGTTGAGGAACTCAAGATCCAGCTGACCGGCGCGATGTTGCAGAAGACCATCTCCATCGGCGTCGCGGTGTTCCCGACCGACAGCGACACCTTCTGGCAGACCGTCAAATATGCCGATGTGGCGCTGTATAAGGCCAAGGACAGCGGACGCAATCGTGTGATACGGTTCACGCCGGACCTGTGGACCGATGAAAGAACGTATTGATCTTGATAACCCATTAACCGGGAAATCCCTCGTAGGGGCACGACGTGCCGTGCCCGTATATAGGGCATGCCGTTTTTCGGGCACGGCACGCCGTGCCCCTACACCATGAGCCTGCTTGCCCTGATCGCCGCGCTGTTGCTGGAGCAATTCCATCCGCTCGCCTCGCGCAAGCACCTGTATGGCTGGCTGTCCGGCTATGTCGGTTTTTTTCGGCGCAACTTCAATGCGGGCGAACACCGGCACGGCAAGATCGCCTGGCTGCTGGCGGTATTGCCGTTGCTGTCCGGCGCGGCGGTGCTGTTCTGGACACTGTATCTCATGCACCCGGCATTAGCATGGGCCTTCAATGTGCTGGTGTTGTACCTCACCATGGGTTTCCGTCAGTTCAGCCACTACTTCACCGATATCCACCAGGCGCTGCGCGATGGCAGACTGGACGAGGCACGCGGGTTGCTGTCGGATTGGCGCGGCGAATCTGCGCACGAGTTGAATGCCGAAGAGGTCGCGCGCCTCGCCATCGAACAGGCGCTGCTCGCCTCGCACCGCAATGTCTTCGGCGTGATCGTCTGGTTCGTGCTGTTCAGCGCATTGGGGCTGGGCGGCGCAGCGGGCGCGTTGCTGTACCGCATCGGACAATTTCTGCACGCCCGCTGGGGCGACGAGGACGAAGCGGAACTGGGTGAATTCCCCGGCAGCAAGTTCGGCGGCTTCGCACGGCAGGCGTTCCACACGCTGGAATGGCTGCCGGTGCGCCTGACTACCGCCACCTTTGCCATCGTCGGGGATTTCGAGGACACCGTCTATTGCTGGCGCACCCAGGCGGCGGGCTGGCCCGATCCGGAACAGGGTATCCTGCTGGCCGGCGGCGCGGGGGCACTGGGCGTGCGTCTCGGCATGCCGATCCCGCAGGGCGGCATGCCACTGGATCGCCCGGAATTGGGTGTCGGCGACGATGCCGACGCCGATTTCATGCAGAGCACCATCGGTCTGGTCTGGCGCGCAGTGGTGTTCTGGCTGATCCTGCTGTTGCTGCTGACGCTGGCGAGCCTGATCGGTTAATACAACCCGGCATTGCACCCGGAAGCTCTATGCCTTGTGCGCGGCGATCTGCTGAAACAGCTCCAGCCTGCGCGCATCGATCTTTCCTTCCGCTACCGCGTTGCGTATCGCACAGCCCGGTTCGTGCAGATGCCGGCAGTCGCGGAAGCGGCATTGGCCGAGATAGGGTGCGAATTCGACGAACCCCTGTTCGATCCCGCCGAAGCTCAGGTGGTGCAGGCCGAACGCCTGCACGCCGGGGCAATCGATCAGTGCGCTGCCTTTATCCAGACGGTACAGCCGCGCATGGGTGGTGGTGTGCTTGCCTGAATCCAGTACGGTGGAGATCTCGCGCGTGGCAGCCTGTGCGTCGGGCAGCAGCGCATTGATGAGCGTCGATTTGCCCATGCCGGATTGGCCGACCAGTACGCTGATGTGGTCTTGCAACAGCGGACGTAGCGCGGAGACATCCTGCTTTGCGCTCAATTCCAGTACGCGGTAGCCGATGGCGGAATAGGGTGCCAGCCTTTGACGTGCTGCGTCCGCAGCTTCGGTGAGGTCGCATTTATTCAGCACGATCAGTACGTCCAGCCGCTGGTCATAGGCGGCGACCAGACAGCGCGCCAGCAGCTCGTCGCTGAACGACGGTTCGGCGGCGACCACGATGACGATCTGCGTCACGTTGGCGGCGATGAGTTTTTCGCGGAAGGCGTCGGAGCGGTGCAGCAGCGAACGGCGCGGCGCGATGCGTTCGATCACGCCTTGCGCGCCGTTTTCCGTTGAGGCATCTGCGGTGCGTTTGATTTCTACCAGGTCGCCGCAGACCACTTCGCTCTTCTTGCCGCGTGGCATGCATTCCAGAATTTCGCCATCGGGCAGTTCCGCCAGATAGCGCCGACCAAAGGCGGCAATGATCTGCCCTTGCAGGACTTCGCTCAAGACTTGAGCAGCGCGTCCACTTTCGCGGCGCAGATGAAATCGTTTTCCGACAGGCCGCCGATGGCGTGGGTGCTGTATTCAACCCGGCAACTGTTGTAGGTCACGGTGAGGTTGGGGTGATGGCCTTCCTGATGCGACACCCAGGCGACGGCGTTGACGAACGCAATGGTTCGGTAATAATCCTTGAAAGGATAGGTCTTGGCTATCACCTGACCATGTTGTTGCCAGCCATCGAGTTGTTTCATCAGGGTGTCGGCCTCGGCTTGCGTGAGCGGCGGTACGCCGCCTTCACAGGGCTTGCATTGCTTGTTGGTGAGATCGCATACGGTAGCCATGTTCATCTCACTTGAAATGGTAGTACTCGCGGTTCAGGTAGGCGGAGATATCCTGTTTCTCCTGCACGCTGAGCTCTTTGCGGATGGCGCCGGAACACATGCGCATCTGCGCATCCATCTTTTCCGGGCTGTCCACCTTGCGGTCGGGGCGGGTGAAGATGGCGTTGCCGTCGCCGCCCATGATGGTGTCGTGGCAACTGTTGCACTGGTACTGGTCGAACAGCTTCTTGCCGGTTGCGGCGTCGCCTTTCGGGAACGGATTGGCGGATGCGGCGGTCGCGATGCCGAGCAGGATAACGGTGAGCAAGATTTTCATGTCGGTCTCCTATAAAGTCTGCAAATGTGCGATGCGCGCCATCGCGGGCGGATGCGAATCGTAGAAATCGGAGTATAGCGGGTCGGGGGTAAGCGTTGCCGCATTATCCTGATACAGCTTGACCAGCGCGCTCACCATATCGGATGCATCGGTCTGCTGCGCGGCATAAGCGTCGGCCTCGAACTCGTGCTTGCGCGACCAGGCCGCCAGCAGCGGATGCAGCAGGAAGCTGAACACCGGCAGGATCATGAAGAACAGCAGCAGTGCGAGCGCGGCGGAGGGTGTGGTCACGCCGAGCCCTTCGTAGAACCATGCAGCCTGCATCAACTGGCCCAGCAGCCACAGGAAGCCGAGGCTCACGGCGAAACTTGCGGCGATGCGTTTCAACACATGGCGGCGCTTGAAGTGGCCGAGCTCGTGCGCCAGCACCGCTTCGACCTCGTTGCCGCTCAGGCGCGCCAGCAGCGTGTCGAAGAACACGATGCGTTTGGTCTTGCCGAAGCCGGTGAAATAGGCGTTGCCGTGCGCGCTGCGGGTGCTGCCGTCCATCACGAACAGGCCGCCGGACGCGAAGCCGCACTTGGCCAGCAGCGCCTCGATGCGCGCCTTCAGCGCCGCGTCCTGCAGCGGGGTGAACTTGTTGAACAGCGGCGCGATGTATGCGGGATAGATGAACAGCACCAACAGATTGAACGCCATCCACACGCCCCACACATACAGCCACCAGTTCCCGCCCATGCGTTCCATCAGCCACAGTACGCCGACCAGCAGCGGCAGGCCGAGCGCCGCGCCGACCAGCAGGCCCTTCGCTGCGTCCTTGAGATACAGCGCAAGGGTCATCTTGTTGAAGCCGAAGCGCTGTTCGATGACGAAGGTGCGGTACAGGCCGAACGGCGCCTCCAGCAGTCCGGAGAGTAGCAGCACCGCGACGATGGTCGCCGCGCCCTGCGCGAGCGGCGCATCGAACCAGCCATTGCACAGGCCGGCAATGAACTGGATGCCGCCCGCCACGGTGAAGCCGAGCAGCAATGCGGCGTCGAACAGCGTGCCGAGCATGTCGAGGCGCGTCTTGGCCGAGGTGTAGTCGGCGGCCTTGCGGTGGTCGGCCAGCGGGATCTTTTCGCGGAACGCCTCCGGCACCGCATCGCGGTGCGCGGCGATATGCGCCAGGTGGCGGCGCGCCAGCCACAGTCTGGCCAGCGTGGTCAGCACCAGTGCGGCGATGAAAATAAAGGTGAATTGGGTTGCGCTCATGGGGGATTCGGGTATTCGCAAGGGATGCGCTTATGACACAATACGCGCCTTACCGTTCAAATTTAGGCGCGCGAATTATGGCACAGAACCAGAACCACCTTGTCTGGATAGACATGGAAATGACCGGACTTTCACCGGACACCGACCGCATCATCGAAGCCGCCATCGTCATCACCGACAGCCATCTGGAGACTGTCGCCGAGTCGCCGGTGCTGGTGGTGCATCAGCCGGACAGCGTGCTGGACGCGATGGATTCGTGGAACAAGTCCACCCACGGCAAATCCGGCCTGATCGACAAGGTCAAGGCCTCGACGCTGGACGAAGCGATGGCCGAGGCGCAGATGCTGGAATTCCTCAGGGAATATGTGCCGGCACGGACTTCGCCGATGTGCGGCAACTCCATCTGCCAGGATCGCCGCTTCATGGCGCGCTGGATGCCGAAGCTGGAAGACTATTTCCACTACCGCAACCTCGACGTCAGCACGCTCAAGGAGCTGGTCAAACGCTGGAAGCCGGAGGTGGCGCAGGGCTTGAAGAAACACGGTAAGCACGAGGCGCTGGCGGATATCTACGAGTCCATCGCCGAGATGCGCCATTACCGCGAGCATTTCATCAAGCTGTGATTCCCTGCGTCAGGGAGGTGCTTCAGGGCGCCTCTAAAAATTCAAAGTTCTAAGCAGGGCAAGGCGCGCATAAAAAATTGCGACGCAGCATATGTGTGATATGTAAGGAGTAATTTTTTGTGAGCAACGTAGCATTGCGACGAAATTTGGATTTCTAGAGGTGCCCTTCATGCCGTATGCAAGCCTTAATCCGGCCACCAACCAACTGATTCAGACCTACGCCAGCCGGGATGCACGGCGCCTGGAGCTGGCGCTGGAACAAGCCCATGGTGCGCAGCAGGCATGGGCGCAAACGTCTTTTGCCAGGCGTGCCGAAGTGCTGCGCAAAGCGGCGCAACAGCTGCTGGCGCAACGCGACCACTACGCAACCCTCATCACGCTGGAAATGGGCAAGCCGTTGCGCGAGGCGCGCGCCGAGGTGGAAAAATGCGCCACGGCCTGCGACTACTATGCGCAACACGGCGAGGAGTTCATGCGTGCCGATCCGGTGAAGTCGGACGCCGGCAAGAGCTATGTCGCGCATCAGCCGCTCGGTGTGGTGCTGGCCATCATGCCGTGGAATTTCCCGTTCTGGCAGGTGTTCCGCGCCGCCGCCCCGGCGCTGATGGCGGGCAACGCGCTGGCGCTGAAACATGCGCCCAACGTGCCGCAGTGCGCGCTCGCCATCGAATCGCTGTGGCGCGATTGCGGCCTGCCGGAGGGCGTGTTCACCAACCTGATGATAGAGGTCGAGCTGGCGGCTGATGCCATCGCCAGCCCGCATGTGCATGCGGTCACACTCACCGGCTCGGAAGCCGCCGGGCGCAAGGTCGCTGCGCTCGCCGGACAGCACCTGAAGAAATGCGTGCTGGAACTGGGCGGCTCCGATCCTTTCATCGTGCTGCACGATGCGGATATGGAACACACCGTCGACATGGCGGTCGCCTCGCGCTTCCTCAATTGCGGGCAGTCCTGCATCGCCGCCAAACGTTTCATCGTCGTGCCGCAGATCGGGGATGAATTTTTGCGGCAGCTCAAAATTAAAGTGGAGGCGCTCAAGCTCGGCGACCCGATGGACGAGGCCACCCAAATCGGTCCAATGGCGCGCGCCGACTTGCGCGACGGATTGCATCGCCAGATCAGCGATTCGATCGCACAGGGCGCGCAGGCGGTGACCGGATGCAAGCCGCTCGGAGGGGCGGGATTCTTCTATCAGCCCTCCATCCTGGATCGCGTCACCGCCGGCATGTGTGCCGGACATGAGGAGCTGTTCGGCCCGGTGGCGGCCATCATCCGTGCCGCAGACGAAGACGACGCGTTGCGCCTCGCCAACGAGACCCGCTTCGGCCTCGGCGCCTCGATCTGGAGCAGCGATACGGCGCGCGCCGAACGCCTGGCGACACAGATACAGGCCGGCTGCACCTTCATCAACGGCATGGTCAAATCCGACCCGCGCCTGCCGTTCGGCGGCGTGAAGGCCTCGGGCTACGGGCGCGAGCTGTCCCGGTTGGGGATGCACGAATTCGTGAACGCAAAGACGGTATGGATACGGTAGGGCGAGATTGGTATGAATCCGGCTTGTCCAGATGTAGGGGCACGGCGTGCCGTGCCCGCGTAGGGTGCGACAGGTTGGTTTCAGGCACGGCACGCCGTGCCCCTACGAGATTTTCCGGTTAATGGATGATTCAGGATGAAACGATATGACGACCTTGTCGCCGATGCGCTCACCCGCGTGAAGGAGATCATGCCGTGGGATATGAGCCGGCGTCTTGCGGCGGGCGATGCGCCGGTGTTGCTCGACGTGCGCGAAGCGGCGGAGTTCGCGCTGCTGCATATCCCCGGCTCGATCAATGTGCCGCGCGGCGTGCTGGAGCAATCCTGCGAATGGGATTACGACGAGACCATGCCGCTGCTGGCAGCCGGGCGCGAACGGGAGATCGTGGTGATCTGCCGCTCGGGCAAGCGCTCGGTGCTGGCCGCCGATGTGATGCAGCAGATGGGTTATGGCAACGTGGTCTCGCTCAAGACCGGCGTGCGCGGCTGGAACGATTTCGAGCAGCCGCTGGTGGATGCGGACGGCAATATGGTGGATGGCGACAGCGCGGACGAACTGCTCGCATCGCGTCTGCGCCCGGAGCAGCGCAGACCCAAAACATCCTGATGTAGTACAGGAGGGCAGACGAGTGTGGCGCACAGAAACAATCTGGCGCTTCGTCAGGAACGATGCGCCAATCGCGACAGGCGCTGGCGGTGTCTATGGGCAGGTGGCAGCGTTGGTGAAGACAACCGAGCCGGTATTGCCGCCGCCGTTGGTGCAGACGCCCGCACTGTTCGTGTTGCCGGTAGAACCGGCGTTGATCGTGGAGCTACCCACATACACCGCGCGGTTGGTCGTGCCGCCGGACGCGCTCAGCGTGTTCCCGCTCACCGTCACTGCCGTTGAGCCTGCGAAAGATAAAGCCCTAATGTCCCCTGCGCCATTACCCGTCACCGTAATGGTGTTGCCGCTCACCACAAGATTGGTGATGGATAAACCCTTGAGGCCTACCGCGTAATTGTTGCTTGTTTGCGCGGCAGTGATCGTATTGTTGCTGACCGTTATGTTGCCGGCGGTGTCGTCCAAATGGACAGCCTCAAAAAACGAAGCATTCTGTGTTCAGGTAATCGTGAGTCCCGACAGAGTGTTGTTGCCTGGCAAGCGGACAACATAAGTACCGATCTTGACTGTGTACCCAAGGGATATGCTCAATCTGTGAATCGCAGGAGTATGCCCATCACTTCTTTGACCCCATCGTCGGCGTCCGTGGTCGCGTGGTCGGTGCGAATCAGCGAAACGGGCGCGGGCGGAAGGCGAACATCCATCGCCGAGCTATAGGACGGCGCCTACGGACAGGTGCTGAGGTCGGTGAAGACGATAGAGCCGCTGGCCGGCGCACCATTACAAGCGCCGCTGCCGCGCGTATTGCCGGTCGAGCCGGCATTGATGGTGGCACCGGTCACCCATGCCATATTGTTGGCAGTTCCGCCGCCCGAGGCGCTCATGCTGTTGCCCGTCACGGTGACCGTTATGCCACCACCGCCGTTCATTCCGAGAGCCGTCATGGTGGTGGCGCCGCCGCTGCCGGTCGCGGTGATGGTATTGCCGCTTATCGTTCCGCTGGTGCCGTTGCCGAACAGCAGGGCCACCGCCCCATTGGCACCGCTTTGGCTCACCGAGAGCGTGTTGTTCGCAATGGTCACGCCACCGGCGCCACCGGCAACCTGGACGGCTCGTCCGCCGCCGCCGCCGCTATAGGTATTGGTGATTGTCAGCCCCGACAGCGTTCCGTTGGAATTGACTATGACGGTGTCGGTCGCATTCGTGGCATGGACCGCCGCCCCGGTGTTCAGGGTCGCGACATGGCCCGACGCAGTGCGCACGGAGCTGGTGCCCGTCAAGGTCTGGTTGGCCTGCAGGGAGATTGTTGCGGCGGCGGTGTTGAAGGTGCCCGACAGAATCACCGTGCTGCCGGCTCCGGCTGCGGCTACGGCGCCGGGCAGCGCCGCCCCCGTGGTGGTGGCGCTGTTGAGGACCGTGAAGGTCTGGCCGCCGGACGTCTGGGTGGCGGTCTCCACCAGCGTCGAGGCGACGCGGCTTTGCGTGACGATATCCACGTCGCGCATCACCGGCGCAGTCATGCGCCGTTCCTGAACGGAGAGGCGATGCGTTTCCACTTCGCCACCGAGCGGGATGCGCAGGCGCAGGGAGAGGAAGGTTTGGCTACCGCGGGTGTTATCGTCCTGTGCTTCCGCGCTCAGGAACAGCCCCGCGCCCTTGCCGAACCGGGAAAGTTCTTCCATGGCCAGTTCGGCGCGCAGACGGGGGCCTTCCACCGTCACGCCGGCATCACTGAAGCGATAGCCGCCGAGGTAGAGCCGCAACTGGCGATGGGCCTCGGAATCGAACAACGGCGTGCGCCAGCCGACTTCGGCGTCGAAGCCCTTGAGGGCGCGCTCTTCGCGCGTGGTGGTGGTGACCTGGACGGCGGCGCCCGAGATGGCGGCAGTGCTGGCGGTGCCGAGCTCGCGCGCTTTCGTGCCGAGGGGCAGGTAGCCGTTGGCGCGGAAATCCCAGTCGCGGCCGAGAGCTTCCGCGCCCAGCGTTGCTTGGTTGAAGGTGTTGCCGATATCGGTACGGCGGTGATCGAAATAACCGTAAGCACCGAGGTTCCAGCCACTGGGCTGCATGCGGCGAGCGCCGAAGCCGAAATTACCTTCGTTGCTGGAGTTGTCGTCGAAACGTCCGCGCAGGTTGGCGAAGTAGAGCGTGCTTCCATCCTGCGCAATGGGCAGGAACAGATCGGCTTCACCGAGGCTACGCTTGCTGCCGAGTTTGGCTTCGACATCGACGTGCGCGCCCCATTTTGGGCTTGGGTTGCCGGGTGTCTGCTCCTGCGCTATCGCACTAAAAGAGGATGCCGCGAATCCGCATAGCCCGATATATCGCCAATACCTGATTTTTGTCATGCCACCATTTCCCCGATAATCCATACTCGCCCTTTAGAGAAGGGCTATTGAATTGATAATGGTCAACTATGCCTGTGAGTACGGTATTGCGATACCCCCCTAATCAGGTGGAAAGAGAAATCAGGCGGACTGTCCCAGCCATAAGGCCATCAGCGCGGCCCGGTTGTTCACGCCGAACTTGCGGAAGATCGCGGTGACGCATTCATGGACCGTGTGGTAGCTCCGCCCCAGTTCGGCAGCAATCAGTTTCTCGGAGCGCCCGCTCAGCAGCAGATGCAATACCCGCCGCTCGGCTTGCGTCATGGGTGTCGCGGCCAGCAGCAGACCATGGGAGAGCATAAGCTGCCGATGAAACCACTTGATGCCGCGCAGGGCGTAGGCGATGGTATCCCGTTCGGTTTCAGTAAAAGGGGGGCAGTTCAGCGCGCGGTGTATGCCGAACCAGGATTCGGCGTCCTCGTTTACCGGGAATGCCACCCAGACGGTATCCGCTGTACCGACATTCTGATAGTAGGCGCGATAGTAAAGCGATTCGAACCACTCGGGGCCGACCATATCGCGCAGCCGGTTGGCGCGAAAAGTGCCTGCACCTTCGACGTTGCGGATGGTGGTGATATCCACTACCCCCTGTTCCAGTTTTTCCACCTGCTCGTGTACGGCATCATCCAGTGGCGGCGAGGAGTGCATATGGCGGATGATGCGCGGCCGCCAGCCCTTCACCGGATCTCCGGGGAAAGTCGCATCTAGGCGCGCCGTCCCCATCCAAGTGATGTTCCAAGCTCCCGCCAAGGCGCACAGCCCCTCCATAAGGTGGGTGAGCGCCTCATCGGGGCGCGCGGCATCAAAGTCTGCCAATCCGTCCCAAAGCGCATGGATATGTTCGATTGCTTGCAGGTTCATAGTGGGTGTGAATGTGGCCATGAACTATTTGTCAGCACCCATCGCCAGTGCGCGCAGACGACCTTGTTCAAGTTCTGCCGCATCCGGTTTGTCCAGCCAGCCGTGCAGGTTGTCCTGCACGATGTCGGTCAGCGCGTGCAGCCAGTCATCGCGTTCGTTGAGGCAGGGGATGTAGTGATACTCGCCGCCACCAGCATGTAAAAAATCTTCGCGCACATCCAGCGCGATCTCTTCCAGTGTTTCCAGGCAGTCGGCGACGAAGCCGGGGCAGACGACATCCACGCGCGCAGTCTTTTTTTTGCCGAGTTCTTTCAGCGTCGCGGCGGTGTAGGGCTTGAGCCATTCCGCCTTGCCGAAGCGTGACTGGAAGCTGACGATATATTGATCCGTCTTCAGTCCCAGTTGCTGCGCCAGCAGGCGACCGGTCTTGTGGCACTCGCAGTGGTAGGGGTCGCCCAGGTCGAGCGTGTTGCGCGGCAAGCCGTGAAAGCTCATCACCAGCTTTTCGGGGCGGCCATGCTTCATCCAGTAGTCATTGATGCTGTTTGCCAGTGCCCTGATATAACCGGGATGGTCGTGGAAGTGTTTGATGGTGCGGATAGCGGGTGTGTTGCGCATCTTCTGCAATTCGCCGTACACGATGTCGGTGACGGTTGCTGTGGTGCTGGCGGCATATTGCGGATACATCGGCACGACCAGGATGCGCTGGCAGTTCTGCTCCTTGAGTTTGCGCAGCACGGCGGGAATCGACGGGTTGCCGTAACGCATCGCGTAGTCCACCACGAACGGCGCTTTGACGCGTTCGCCGAGATAGCCTTGCAACAGCACAGCCTGCTTCGCGGTGTAGACGCGCAACGGCGAGCCTTCGGGTAGCCACACCGAGGCGTACTTTGCAGCAGATTTTTTCGGGCGCGTGTTGAGGATGATGCCGTTGAGGATCAGCCACCAGATCGCGCGCGGCATCTCCACCACGCGCGGGTCGCTCAAAAATTCCTTCAGATAGGCGCGCACCGCTGGCACCGTCGGCGCATCCGGCGTGCCGAGGTTAACCAGCAGGATGCCGGTCTTCTCCGGCGTGCCGTGGGTGAATGCGGGTTCGGGCAGGTAGCTCATGATATCCCTCAGTTCTGCGACAGCGCGTTGCCCAGCAGCCTTGCGGTGATGTCCACGATCGGAACCACACGCTGGTAGTCCATGCGCTTCGGGCCGACCACGGCAAGGGTGCCGACCACTTTGCCATCGGCGGAATAGGGCGCGGTGATAACGCTGCATTCTTCCAGCGAAGCCAAGCCGGATTCGGCACCGACGAAGATGTGGATGCCTTGTCCCTTGCGCCCTTCTTCCAGCAGTTGCAGCAGGCCGGTCTTCTGCTCGAACAGGTTGAACAGGCCGCGCAGCCGGTTCATGTCGGTGGACAGGTCATGCACATGCAGCAGTTTATGTTCGCCGCTGATGACGTAATCCCCGGATTTCCTGGCCGCCGCTTCGTCGCCTGCGGCGAGTGCCGCCGCCATCAGCGAGCTCATGTCCTGATGCAGCTGGCGCAATTCGCCGCGCAACTTTTCGCGAATCTGCGAAAAGCTGCAACCGATGTAGTTCTGATTGAGGAAGTTGCCCGCTTCGACGAGCTGCGACTGGGTATAGTCATTTTCCGTCAGCAGCACGCGGTTCTCCACCTCGCCGTCCGGCATCACGATGATGAGCAGCACGCGCTTCTCGCCGAGGCGCAGGAATTCGATCTGGCGCACGGTGACGACATCGCGTTTCGCGGTAGCCACCACGCCGGCGAATTGCGTCAGATCGGACAGCATGCTGGAAGCCTGCGCGATCAGCCGCGACGGGTTGTCCGGCTGCAACTGGTGTTCCATCTGCTGCATGCGCAGGCTGTCCAGCGGTTTGGTGACCAGCATCGTGTCGATGAACAGCCGGTAGGCCATGCCGGTCGGAATGCGCCCGGCAGAGGTGTGCGGGCTGCTGACCAGGCCGATGTCTTCAAGGTCGGCCATCACGTTGCGAATGGTCGCCGAGCTGACTTCCAACCCGGAATATTGTTGCAAGGCGCGCGAACCGACCGGTTGGCCGTCGCTGATGTAGCGTTCCACCAGAGTCTTGAGCAGGATCTGCGCGCGTTCGTTGAGCATGGGATGATTCTACCATCGGCGTCCTGTTGCGGTGGTTTCGCCGCATTTGCAGAGTTGGCGGCAGGTTTGACAAACAAGTGTTTGAAAACTACATTGCCGTTCCTTGTCAGAACATCAACTTTTATGAATTACGCCGCATTGCCCCTTGCTCTGGTTCTTGTTCTCGCCGCCTGTCATCAGGAAAACGCGCCGCTCGCCAGAGTCGAGCAGGCGGTACTGACGGCTGTCGTGGGTGAGTCCGCCGGTATCGCCGGACATGTCTATAGCGGCGAGGTCAGGGCGCGCTATGAGAGCGTCCCGGGTTTTCGCATCGGCGGCAAGATCGTCGAGCGCATGGTGGACGCGGGCGCGCGCGTGAAAGCCGGGCAGGCGCTGGCGCGCATCGACCCGGCTGATGCGGGCTTGCAGGCAAGTTCGGCAGACGCGCAATATCAATTGGCCGAGGCGGAAGCGAAGCGCTATCGCGAACTGCGCGACAAGGGCTTCGTCAGCCAATCGGCACTGGATGCCAAAGAGACCGCGCTCAAGGCCGCTGCCGCGCAGGCCAGCTTGGCGCGCAATCAGTCCGCCTACACCACCTTGCGCGCAGACCATGCGGCGGTGGTGACGGCGACCCTGGCGGAAGCCGGACAGGTGGTGAGTGCCGGGCAGCCGGTGCTGCGCCTGGCCCGGGACGGCGAGCGCGAGATCGCGATCGCGATACCCGAGACGCAGTTCGCCGATCTTGCAATCGGCGCACCTGCCGAGGTCGAGGTCGGAACCGGACGTTTCACAGGACGCTTGCGCGAGCTGGCGCCGGCGGCCGATCCGGCCAGCCGCACCTATCCGGCACGCGTCGCGCTGAGCGATGCGGATGCGCGGGCCGCGCTGGGCATGACGGCGCGGGTGCGCTTCGGTGGCGGAGAAGGGCAGGTTGGCTTCATCGTTCCGCTGTCGGCGATCTTCCAGCAGGGTGACAAGTCTGCCGTGTGGATCGTCGCCGCCGACCGCAGCCTCAGCCTGCGCCCGGTCCGCATCTCGGCCTACCGGGATGACGGCGCGGTGATTGCCGAAGGGCTGGTGGCGGGCGAGCGCATCGTCAGCGCCGGGGTGCACAAGCTCAGCGCGGGCGAAAAGGTTCGTATCGTCGAGAGCGAACGCAGCAAATGAAACGTTTCCCCAATCTCTCGTCCTGGGCGCTGACGCACCAGCAGATGGTGCTGTATCTCATCGTCGTGCTGATGGCGGCGGGCGTGCTCTCCTACTTCAAGCTCGGTCGCGCCGAAGACCCGGACTTCACCTTCAAGGTGATGGTGGTGCGCACGCTGTGGCCGGGTGCGACGGCGCAGGAGGTGGAGCGCGAGCTGACCGAACGCATCGAGAAGAAATTGCAGGAGACACCCTGGGTAGATGTGTTGCAATCCGCCTCTAAGCCGGGCGAGTCGCTGGTCTTCATCGTCCTGAAAGACTACACGCCCAAGCCCGAGGTGCCCGAGGCCTGGCGGCAGGTGCGCAAGAAGCTCGACGACATCCGCCACACGCTGCCGCAAGGCGTACAGGGGCCGTTCCCCAACGACGAGTTCGGCGACGTGCAGATTAATGTGTTCGCGCTGACCGGTGACGGTTTCGATATTGCCGCGTTGCGCCGCCATGCCGATCGCATCGCGCTGGAATTGAAGCGCGTGCCGGACGTGAAGCGCGTCGAGCTGATCGGCGTGCAGGATGAGAAGATCTACCTCGACGTGTCGCCGAACCGGCTCGCCAGCCTGGGCATCAGCGTGCCGCAGATCGCCGAGGCGCTGCAAAAGCAGAACGCGGTGAGCCCGGCCGGATTCGTGGAGACGGAGAGCGACCGGATCAGGCTGCGCGTCGGCGGCGCTTTCGACAGCGTGGAGCGGGTGCGCGCTGCCGACCTGCTGGTGAACGGCCAGCATTTGCGCGTCGGCGATATCGCCACGGTCAGCCGCGGCCTGGCCGATCCGCCCGCGCCGCAGATGCGCGTCGCGGGGCAGTCCGCCATCGGCATCGGCGTGGTGATGGACAAGGGCGGCAACGTGATCGATCTCGGCGACAACCTCAAACAGGCGATGAATGGCATCTCCGCCGGGCTGCCCGCGGGCATCGAGGTGCACGTGGTGGCCGACCAGCCGGCAGTGGTCAGGGGCTCGATCCGCCTGTTCGAAAACTCGCTCACTGAGGCGATCCTGATTGTGCTGGCGGTGTCGTTCCTCAGCCTGGGTTGGCGCACCGGCACCGTGGTGGCGCTGTCCATCCCGCTGGTGCTGGCGATCACTTTTTTCCTGATGAAAGTGTTCGGCATCGACCTGCAACGCATCTCGCTGGGTGCACTGGTGATCGCGCTCGGCCTGCTGGTGGACGATGCCATCATCGCAGTAGAGATGATGGTGGTGAAGATGGAGCAGGGTTGGGATCGCTTCAAGGCGGCCACCTTCGCCTACACCTCGACCGCGTTTCCGATGCTCACCGGCACGCTGATCACCGCTGCCGCGTTCACGCCGGTCGGCTTTTCCAAGTCGGCGGCGAGCGAATACACCATCTCCATCTTTCAGGTCGTCACTATCGCGCTGCTAACTTCGTGGATCGTCGCGGTGGTGTTCACGCCCTATCTCGGCTACAAACTGCTCGACCCGAAAAAACTCGTCGCCAAAGCGCAACGCCACGGCGAGGACATCTACGGCACGCCGTTCTACCGGCGTTTCCGTGCGCTGGTGGAATGGTGTCTGCGCAACCGCTGGAAGGTCATCCTCGCCACGGTGCTGATGTTCATCCTGTCGGTCGCCGCGTTCGGCAAATTCGTGCAGAAGCAGTTCTTCCCTTCCGCCAGCCGACTGGAGCTGATGGTGGACGTATGGCTGCCGCAGGGCGCTTCGCTCAAGGCGACCGGGCATGAGGTGCAGCGCATCGAGCAACTGCTCAAGGACGACAAGGCGGTGGACTACTACTCGTCTTATGTCGGCAACGGCGCGCCGCGCTTCTTCCTGTCGCTCGACCAGCAACTGTTCGCCGACAACTTCGGCCAGTTCATCATCGTCACCAAAGACCTGCAAGCGCGCGAAGACCTCAAGCAGCGTCTGGAGCAACGCTTCGCCGCCGACGATTACTCGCACCTGCGCGTGCGCGTGGTGCGTCTCGAGAACGGCCCGCCCATCGGCTACCCGGTGCAGTTCCGCGTGCTGGGCGACGACCTCGGCAAGATCCGCGAGATTTCCGAGCAGGTCGCGGCGGCGATGCGCGCCAACGTACATTTGCAGAACGTCAATTTCAACTGGAACGAGAAGGTCAAGAGTGTGCGCGTCGAAGTGGATCAGGACAAGGCGCGCCGCCTCGGCACTTCCAGTCAGGAAGTCGCGCAGGCGCTGCAGGGCTGGCTCAACGGCGTGGCGCTGACGCAATACCGCGAGGGCGACCAATTGATCGATGTGGTGTGGCGCGGTGGCGCAGACAGCGACAGCCGTTCGCTGGATCGCCTGCCCGACCTTGACATCCCGCTCGCGGGCGGGCGTCACGTGCCGCTGGCTCAAGTGGCGAAGTTGGTGCCGGTACTGGAGGAGGGCATCATCTGGCGGCGCAACCGTCTGCCGACCCTGACGGTGCGCGCCGACATGGCGGACAAGGTGCAGCCCGCGACTGTGTCGGTGCAGATGAATAAACAATTCGACGAGCTGCGCGCAAAGCTGCCATCCGGCTACCGCATCGAGATGGGCGGCAGCATCGAGGAATCCGCCAAGGGCGAGACCGCCATCGCCGCCGTGGTGCCACTGATGCTGGTTGGGGTGATCACATTGCTGATGATCCAGTTGCAGAGCATCAGCCGTACCGTGATGGTGCTGCTCACCGCGCCGCTGGGGTTGATCGGCGTCACGTTCGCACTGCTGGTGTTCCAGGTGCCGTTCGGTTTCGTCGCTAACCTCGGCTTCATCGCGCTGGCCGGGATGATCATGCGCAATTCGGTGATTCTGATAGATCAGATTCGCCAGGACGAGGATGAGGGCAAGACCCGTTGGGAGGCCATCATTGGCGCTACCGTGCGCCGCTTTCGCCCGATCATGCTCACCGCCGCTGCCGCGATCCTTGCGATGATTCCGCTGACGCGCCAGGTGTTCTGGGGACCGATGGCGGTGTCCATCATGGGCGGGCTGGTGTTCGCCACCTTGCTCACCTGCCTGTTCCTGCCGGCGCTGTATGCGGCATGGTTCAGGGTGCGCGAACACGACCAAAGCGCTATCATGCCGAAAACTGACGAGGCGGCCAGATAGCCATGAGCACCTTCAAGGTCATCCAATTCAACATGCAGTTCGGCCAGGTATGGGACGATGCCGACCCGGACGGCGCGCCCGTCGATCTGGATGCGACCATCGCGGAGATCCGCAGCCACAACGCCGATATCGTGCTGCTGCAGGAAGTCGAGTTCGCGCAGCCCGGCGGCGCGCAGATCGAGCCGCCGCCCAACTACACGCGGATCGCCGCCGCGCTTGCCGGATACCACGGCTATTTCGCCTACCCCAAAGCCGATCCGCGCGAACTGCCCTTCGGCATCGGACTGGCCATCTTCTCGAAGACCCCGCTGCGCGACACGTCCCGTTTCGACCTGCCGTCCCCGCCGGTCAGGTTCGAATTCCAGGGCGAAGAAACGACCCCCACCGACCGCCTGCTCATCGGTGCCAAGACCACCATCGCGGGTCACGAACTCCAACTGTTCAACACCCACCTGCTGGCCTTCTTCATGCTCAACTCGTCGAGCGAGCAACACATCGAACAGCGCCGCCTGGTGGTCGAACACCTGCGCCGCTCGCAAGGGCCGACCGTGCTGGGCGGCGACTTCAACGTTAGCAAACACGAATCGCTGGTCGCCCAAGTCGCCGAAGCCGGTTACCAAACTGTACAGACGGGAGAGATCACCTGGCGCAGGCGCCCCTACATCCTCGACCACATCCTGTATAACCGCCACCTGCGCCCGGTGCGCCATGCCGTCACCCCGACCAAGGCCTCCGATCATCACGTGCTGATGGCGGAGATGGAATTCGTGGGGTGAAGTTTTCCTGCCGGGGGCGGGCACTACGATTGTGCGACGCAAATCCAGTTGCCAATGTTAGGTTTCAATCCTCGCCCGCGCCGAGGCGCGGGCGCTACACCGCAGCAAGATAGTTCCGGCTGACGGAGTTTGGTTTCAATCCTCGCCCGCGCCGAGGCGCGGGCGCTACGATTGATAAGCTGGAACCGGGGCACTGTGAAAAAGTTTCAATCCTCGCCCGCGCCGAGGCGCGGGCGCTACGGCAGGCGGGGCGTATCACGGAGCCCCCGTCGATGTTTCAATCCTCGCCCGCGCCGAGGCGCGGGCGCTACATAGAACAGTAAAGAAGCTGTCAAGCGGAAAAGTGTTTCAATCCTCGCCCGCGCCGAGGCGCGGGCGCTACGGCAGCACGGCAAAGGGCAAGGAGCAAGATTACTGTTTCAATCCTCGCCCGCGCCGAGGCGCGGGCGCTACAACCAACTTGCCTTCAACCACGCAGCGGAGGTTCGGTTTCAATCCTCGCCCGCGCCGAGGCGCGGGCGCTACCGCGGTGCTGGCGCTTCTCAACGCGGGGACAATTGTTTCAATCCTCGCCCGCGCCGAGGCGCGGGCGCTACCCAGAAATATCGACTGTCTGATCGAGCGGCGTGGGTTTCAATCCTCGCCCGCGCCGAGGCGCGGGCGCTACAGGTGACCAGCAAGGAGGATCCAGACGGTGTGGGGTTTCAATCCTCGCCCGCGCCGAGGCGCGGGCGCTACTTTTTTCAAGCCTACGCGTAAGCCGTCCAACTGCTTGTTTCAATCCTCGCCCGCGCCGAGGCGCGGGCGCTACCGTGCGCGTGCTGCCCGCTGGCGGGTCACTTGCCGTTTCAA
>Ga0154346_102_pt1 | contig 38377 bp, 53 predicted proteins | sample RifGroA2_FD_115874 | JGI IMG/M metagenome (GOLD analysis project Ga0154346, IMG submission 115874) | Gallionellales bacterium GWA2_60_18 | reverse complement strand
ACACAACAGAGCAGTGAAATAGTTTAAGCTCGCAACCCAAGGGCTTTACTACTGATTGATGGTAGGGCTACGGGGGGCAGGTCACATCATGCCTTAAACCGAATTGGTTATCAATAAAGCGACATTCATGTTCCCACTTATACCTCACCGAATATCTGGTTTTGGCCTTGGATTCAACCGGTGGATGCAACAGATTGAGCGAATCTTTCCGCCATTAGAAATACCGCTTATCAGGCGTTCCCGATACCGCTAGTTGGCATCTCAATCTGCTTGGCAAAATCCAGCATGCGTTTGATCGGCAGCACCGCGCGCGGGATGATCGCCGGATCGACATGTATCTCGTTCTTCCCTGTCTCCAGCACTTCCGCCAGGTTGCGCAGGCCGTTCATCGCCATCCACGGGCAGTGGCTGCAACTGGTGCAGGTCGCGCCGACCCCGGCGGTGGGCGCTTCGATGAAGACCTTGTGCGGCGACAGGGCGCGCATCTTGTGCAGGATGCCGTTGTCGGTGGCGACGATGAATTCGGGCGCGTCGAGCCGTTGCGATGCCTTGATGATCTGGGTGGTGGAGCCGACCACGTCGGCCAGTTTGACCACCGCGCGCGGCGACTCGGGATGCACCAGCACTTTGGCCAGCGGATGCTGCGCCTTCAGCTCGATCAGTTCCTGCGCCTTGTATTCGTCGTGCACCACGCACGAGCCCTGCCACAGCAGCATGTCCGCGCCGGTCTGCTCCTGGATGTAGCCGCCCAGATGCCGGTCCGGTGCCCACAGTATCTTCTTGCCCTGTTCCTTGAGATGTTTCACCACCGGCAGCGCGATCGAGCTGGTCACCATCCAGTCGGCGCGCGCCTTTACCGCCGCGCTGGTGTTGGCGTACACCACCACGGTGCGGTCGGGATGCGCGTCGCAGAAGGCGGCGAATTCATCCGCAGGGCAGCCGAGGTCGAGCGAGCATTCCGCCGCCAGCTCCGGCATCAGCACACGCTTTTCGGGGTTGAGTATCTTGGCGGTCTCGCCCATGAAGCGCACGCCTGCGACCACGATGGTCTTGGCCGGATGGCGGTGGCCGAAGTTCGCCATGTCGAGCGAGTCGGACACGATGCCGCCAGTCTCCTCGGCCAGATCCTGCAAATCCGGATGCACGTAGTAATGCGCCACCAGCACGGCATCCTGTTCCTTGAGCATGCGCTTGATGCGCGCGATCAGCTCATGCCTTTCCTGCACATCGGGTTCGCGCGGCACCCTGGCCCACGCCTGCACCGTGGCGCACCCTGATTGCGCGGCGTCGGGATGGTCATACGGGATGTAGATGATGTCTTCTTGCATAATTATTGTTCCAGTTATCCCCCGCTAAATCCCCCGCTCACTTCGTTCGCCGCCCCCTTTTTCAAAGGGGGCTATGTGATCCCCCTTTGCAAGGGGGAGTTAGGAGGGATTCGAATTTGCGCCCAGTCTCAATGCCACCTCGGCATGGATCACCTCCAGTACCGCTTCAGTTTCCATTAGCACTTGGCGATCATCAAACCGCAACACCTTTAGCCCGATACCCGCCAGCGACTCATCGCGTTTTCCATCCCTGATCTGATGCTCAGGTTCAAAATGTTGCGCGCCATCCAGCTCGATCACCAGTTTTGCTTTTGGACAGTAAAAGTCCACGATGAACGATAGTAACGGTTTTTGCCGGTAAAACTGAACCCCATGAATCTGCTTGTTTCGCAAACGCCGCCACAAGTGTGATTCCGTCTCGGTCATGTTTGAGCGCAGCGCTCTGGAAAACTGTTTCAGCTTTTTGTTATAGGGCTGCACAAATCCCCCGCTCACTTCGTTCGCCGCCCCCTTTTGCAAAAGGGGGAATGGGGGGGATTTCCCGCTCCGGCAACTGCAAGATCGCAGCACGGTTACTGGGTGAAAAAACTTTGTCCGCCGCATCCTGCCACGGCAACCACTTGAAGTTCAAGTGCTCGCGCGGTTCGAGCTGGATGGCAACGGGATGGGGCAGTTGCAGGCCGAACACGTGCTCGGTGTTGCGGGTGACGCCGGGCGCATAGCGGTGACGCCAATGCGGGTAGATCTCGTAGTCGTTCTGCGTCTGCCAGTCGGCCAGTGCGTATAGACTTGCATCCAGCCCGGTTTCTTCGCTCACTTCGCGGATCGCGGTGTCGCGCAACGCCTCGCCCGGTTCGATGCTGCCGGTGACCGACTGCCAGTAGCCGGGATGGTCGGCGCGCTCCAACAACAACACCTCAAGCGCAGCGGTATAGACCACTACCAGCACCGAGACCGGCTGTTTGAAGTGGGGCATTAACCGAAGAATATCCAGAATGCTTTGCCGCGTTGTCGCCAATACAGCGTCGTGTCGGCGAAGATGTCCTGTGCGATCTCGCGATCGTTGGCGGACAGGCCCAGCGTGGCGCTGGCATTGCGCAGCAGCAACGCATAGCCCGCCGTTTCGCCGCGCCACGACAGGTCGCACAGCGCATCGGCCAGCGCATCCCAGTTCGCGCCGAACTCCGGCGGGAAGCCGGCAGCGCGCGCCAGCACATCGAGCAGGTTCTGCTTGCCCTTGACGCCCTTGAGGTCGGCCTCGAACAACGCAAAGCTCGCATCATTGGCGGCGGCGCGCAGTTCGTCCACGCCGCAGACCAGCGTATAGCTTCCTGCTGCTGCAATATCGTTCAGTTGTTGTGCCAGCGGATTCATGGCTAGTCCTTGATGCGTTTGAAGGTCCGGTAATGGTCGGCGCTGTAATAACACTCCGGCAGCGGCCCGCACACGATGCGCCTTGCGCCGCGATTGCGCGCGCCCGGCGTCTTCACCGTGTACTCGCGGTAATAGCCGCGATGCTGTTGCGGCAGGATACGTTCGTAGTTGCCGAACGCCCTGTCGTCCTGCGGGTAGGCGAACGGCCCGCCGCGCTCGATGGTCTGCAAGGTTTCGCGCGCCTCGGCGGGCAACGCGGTTGCCGCAATGGTTGGCAACCCGGTTGGTTCATGTCGCCCGGCCTGTGCGGACGGCAGCCACAACAACACAGCCAGCAGTGCCCACTCAAAACGCAGGGAACGCAACATCATCAGCCCTTATTCAGTCACAAACCCACAAGGTAGGATGGGTTGAGCGCAGCGATACCCATCGTCAATATCGAAAAATGATGGGTATCGCTGCGCTCAACCCATCCTACTTAACTGCGGCATCGTTTATTCCTTGAGCACTTCCGCCGTGGTCTGCACTTGCTGGCGCAGGCGGATATGCAAATCGCGCAACTGGCGTTCATCCACCGGGCTGGGCGCGTGGGTCAGCAGGCATTGCGCGCGCTGTGTCTTGGGGAAGGCGATCACGTCGCGGATGGACTCGGCGCCGGTCATCATGGTGACGATGCGGTCCAGTCCGAATGCCAGCCCGCCGTGCGGCGGCGCGCCGTATTGCAGCGCATCGAGCAGGAAGCCGAACTTGAGTTGCGCCTCTTCCGCGCCGATGTTGAGCGCGCGGAATACCAGGCTCTGCACTTCTTCCTTGTGGATACGCACCGAGCCGCCGCCCAGCTCCCAGCCGTTCAGCGCCAGGTCGTAGGCCTTGGCCAGACAGCGCCCCGGATCGGTTTCCAGATATTGCAGGTGCTCGTCTTTCGGGCTGGTGAACGGGTGATGACAGGCGACCCAACGCTTGCCCTCGTCGTCATACTCGAACATCGGGAAGTCCACCACCCACAGCGGCTCCCATGCCTTGCCGTTGGTGTGGCTCTTGTCGTGGCCGATCTTGCTGCGCAACGCGCCGAGTGCGTCGTTGACGATCTTGGCCTTGTCCGCGCCGAAGAAGATGATGTCGCCGTTCGCAGCACCAGTGCGCTCGACGATGGTCTTCAGCGCCGCTTCGTGCAGGTTCTTCACGATTGGCGATTGCAGGCCGGTTTCGTTAAGTTGCGTGATGTCGTTGACCTTGATGTAGGCCAGCCCTTTCGCGCCGTAGATGCCGACGAATTTGGTGTACTCGTCGATCTCGCCGCGGGTGAATACCGCACCACCCGGCACGCGCAACGCGGCCACGCGACCGGTCTCGGAATTCGCCACGCCGGCGAACACCTTGAATGCGACATCCTTCACCGCGTCGGTGACTTCGGTCAGCTCCAGCGTCACGCGCAGGTCGGGCTTGTCCGAACCGAAACGCGCCATCGCCTCGGCATGGCTCATGCGCGGGAACGGGTTGGGCAGATCGACATCCAGCGCTTCCTTGAACACGGTGCGCATCAGCTCTTCCATCAGCGCGGTGATCTGCGTCTCGGTCAGGAACGAGGTCTCGATATCGACCTGGGTGAATTCCGGCTGGCGGTCGGCGCGCAGGTCTTCGTCGCGGAAGCACTTGGTGATCTGGTAATAGCGGTCGAAACCGGACACCATCAGCATCTGCTTGAACAGCTGTGGCGATTGCGGCAGCGCGAAGAATTCGCCCGGATGCACGCGCGACGGCACCAGATAATCGCGTGCGCCTTCCGGCGTGGACTTGGTCAGCATCGGCGTCTCGATGTCGAGGAAGCCGCGACTGTCGAGGAAGCGGCGGAACGCCATCGCCACCTTGTAACGCAGCATCATGTTCTTCTGCATCTGCGGGCGGCGCAGGTCGACCACGCGATGGGTCAGGCGCACGTTCTCCGACAGGTTCTCGTCGTCGAGCTGGAACGGCGGTGTCACCGCCGTATTCAGCACCTCGATCTCGTGACACAGGATCTCGATCTCGCCGCTGGTGATATTCGAATTGGTCGTGCCTTCCGGGCGGCGGCGCACCTTGCCGGTGATGCGCAGCACGAATTCGCTGCGTACCGATTCGGCGATCTTGAACATGTCGGCACGGTCGGGATCACACACGACTTGTGCCAGACCTTCGCGGTCGCGCAGGTCGATGAAGATCACCCCGCCGTGATCACGGCGGCGGTGCGCCCAGCCGCAGATACTGACGGTCTGGTCGAGTTGGTCGGTGTTGAGGAGTCCGCAGTAATGAGTTCGCATGGTTCTGTTTTTAATTGAAATTCGGATTAACCATGCGCAGCCGGCTGCTCGCCTGCCTGCGATGGCACGTTTTCGGGCGTGGCGACCACACCCATCGAGACGATGGTGCGCAGCGCCACGTCCACCGACATATCCAGCTCGATGGTGTCCGCCTTGCGCACGTAGAAATAGAAGCCGTTCACCGGACTGGGCGTGGTGGGGATGAACACCGCGACATGTTCATCGTCGAGACGGCGTCCCACCTCGCCCGGTACGCTGGTCTGGAACGCCAGCGACCAAGCTTCGGGATGGGGATAACGTACCAGCAGCACCTTGCGGAACGAATGGCCGTCGCTGGCCAGCAGCGTATCGCTGACCTGCTTCACGCCCTTGTAGATGCTGCCGACGAACGGCACATGCAGCATGGCTTTTTCCGCCGCCGCCAACAGGCGCTGGCCGAACACGTTGCGCACCAGCAGGCCGGTCAGCAACACCACACCCAGCGTCAGGATGATGCCCCAGCCCGGGATGTGTATGCCCAGCAACCGGTCCGGATGCCAGTGTTCCGGCAGCAGCAGCAGGGTCTGATCCATCGTGCCGATGGTCAGCTCCAGCACCCAGAAGGTGATGCCGATCGGGATCCAGACCAGCAGGCCGGTGATGAGGTATTTTTTCATGGCTCAGGCTGCTGTGCCGGCAGAGGGGCAGGAAGCGGCATTGGCGCAGGGCGCACAGGCAGCATCCGGTTTGGGTGCAGCCTTGGGCTTGTCCTTGAAATCGGTGACGTAATAACCGCTGCCCTTCAGCTGAAAACCGGCTGCGGTCAACTGTTTCGCAAACGTCTCCTTGCCGCATTCCGGGCAGACCGTCAGCGGCGCATCACTCATTTTTTGCATCACATCCTGCTGCGTGCCGCAACTGGAGCAGGCATAAGCGTAAATAGGCATGATTTCAACTCCGGTCGAAAAATCAAAGGCGCGCATTATACCCGAGCCAATAGCCTATTTCAGCAGGTTTCATGCCATGCATCGCCTCTTTGAAGCAGGCCCGATCCCCTGCCCCGTTGCAGCTCCGGTCGGCGGATCACTGCAACCTATCTGCAATAAAACCGGCATCCGGATGAAACATGCGGCAGTTACCCTTGCCCGAATGACGGCCATACCAGTTACCGCTTCAGCCCGCCGCGCGTTCGTCACAAAACCGTAACCTCTTATTAATCAATTTTTCATGTTCGCCACTTAATCTGCCGCGGTCGCAACTAGGGCGGCTTTCCAATTTATCTACAGGGAGATTGATAATGCAACGAGCATTCGTAACACGCAAGAAACTCATTGGTGCCGCAGTCGTTGCCGCTGCACTGGCCGCACCAGGGATGGCATTGGCCGATAACGAAAACGTCACCATCTATGGCACGCTGAACATGGACTATGAGTCGGCACACAACGACAACAACACTGCATTCAATTCGCAGCGCCTGTCCACCAGCTCATCGAACCTCGGCTTCAAGGGCAAGGAAGACCTGGGCGACGGACTGAAAGCGTTCTACCAGCTCGAATCGCAACTCGACATGACCGGCGCCGGCAACGCCGGCTTATTTAATGGGGCACGCAACAGCGCAATCGGGCTGGAAAGCAGCTTCGGCACGTTTTTCATGGGCATCTGGGAAACCCCTTTCAGGTTGTCGCACAACAAAGTCGAGCTGTTCGGCAATACCACCAGTTTCTCCTCGACCAACATCATCGGCCAGGAAAGCTTGAGCGGTGCGAAATTCGTGACGCGCAAGAGTTCCATAGTGCAATACTGGTCGCCGAAGTTCGACGGCTTCCAGGCAAAGCTGTCTTACTCGCCTGAAGCCACGACAACCACAAAAAAGACGGAGTGGTCGTTTTCCGCAGAGTATGAGAACGATATGCTCTATGCCACCTATGCCTACGACAGCAAAAAGAATCAGAAATCGACTGTGGCAGACCTGACCAATACCGCCAACCGCGTGGTCGGCGCCTATAAATTCAAAGACGGCCAGGTCGGTTTGACCTACGAGCGCTTGAGTGTGGCGCAGGCAGCTGGCAGTACCTCTACAGCCTCGCGCAACGCATGGGAACTGTCGGGCAAATACAAGGCGGGCAACAGCAACTTCGGAGGGTTCTACACCCGCGCAGGCGACCTTTCCGGCACTGCAGAATCCGGCGCGAAGCAGTTCGCCCTGCGCTACGGCTACAACTTGTCCAAGCGCACCGAACTGTGGAGTGCTTACACCAAGCTGGATAACGATACCAACGCCAAGTATGCTTTTGCACACAATGCATTCGGTACGGCGACAGCAAACGCCACCTTGTCCGCTTTGGGCGTGGGCATGATCCACAAATTCTGATCCGGCGCGAGTCGACTCTGCAAAACCAGCGGGCGCCTGCGAGCGCCCGTTTTCATAACGAATTCTTGGCGAGAGTCAAAGCTAATCATTTTTATTCAATTAGTTAAAAGCATGAAAAATCAATCTAAAACGTAATCAAACTGTCATGTTCTGTCACTAACATGCCATCCGTCACCCGATGTGACTCAACTGTAAATTCAAATTTTGGAGAATCCATTATGCGCAAATCGAACAACCTGAAGATGCTTGGTGTAGCAACACTGATCGGCGGCCTGTTCGCCGCATCGGCTCAATCTGCACTGGCAGCCGAACCGATCATCACGATTGACGGTTCCAGCACGGTCTACCCGGTCACCGAAGCAGTAGCCGAAGATTTCCAGAAGTCCAAGAAGGGCGCGATCAAGGTCACTGTCGGCATCTCCGGTACCGGCGGCGGTTTCAAGAAGTTCTGCCGTGGCGAGACCGATATTGCCGACGCCTCCCGCCCCATCCTCCAGAAGGAAATGGATGCCTGCAAGGCAGCCGGCATCCAGTACATCGAGCTGCCGGTGGCGTTCGACGCACTGACCGTGATCGTCAACCCGAAGAACAAGTTCGTCGACCATCTGACCGTGGCTGAGCTCAAGACCATGTGGAATCCGGCCTCCCAAGGCAAGGTCAACAACTGGAACCAGATCCGCGCCTCCTTCCCGAGCGCACCGCTCAAGTTGGCCGGCGCCGGTTCCGATTCCGGCACCTTTGACTACTTCACCGAAGCCATCGTGGGTAAGGCCAAGTCCAGCCGTGGTGACTATCAGGCGACCGAAGACGACAACGTGACCGTGCAGTTCGTGTCCCGTGACGTAAACGCCATGGGCTATCTGGGTCTGGCCTACTATATGGAAAACAAGGGCAAGCTCAAGGCCGTGCCGATCAAGGTGGACGACAAGTCGCCAGCGGTGATGCCCAGCGTGGAAACGACCAACAAGGGCACTTACCAACCGCTGTCGCGCCCGATCTTTATCTATGTCAACGCCAAGTCTGCCGACAAGCCTGAAGTCAAGGAGTTCGTGCAGTATTACCTGAAGCACGCCGGCGCGCTGTCCAAGGAAGTCGGTTATGTGGATTTGCCGGTCAAGGCCTATGAACTGGCGCTCAAGAACTTCAACAACAAGAAGCTGGGCACCGGCTTCGGCGGCATCGCCGAAGTGGGCGTGAGCGTCGAAGACCTGCTGACGCGCGAAGGCAAGCACTAGCAGCCTGTCAGTATCTCAATCAGGGCGCGAACTTGATGTTCGCGCCTTTTTCATTCTAGTTCAATAAGTTATGCGGCAATACATTTTTTAGTAACAGAACTGTAATGTTTCCTTGTTAGAATTCACGGTCTTCGAACACTGCCCGACTATCGGAACCGACCACCGTGAAGAACCGCCTGCACAAAAACCCCTGGCGCCATCTGCGCGAACGGCTCATCGAAGCGGTACTGTTCCTCGCGGCCTTTTCGGCGGTGCTGATCACGCTGGCCATCGTGGCCATCCTGCTGTACGAGTCGATGAGCTTTTTCGGGCACGTCTCCATTTTTGAATTCCTCACCAGCACGGTCTGGACGCCGCTGTTCGAGGACGCGCATTACGGCGTCCTGCCGCTGGTCGCCGGGACGCTGGTCACTTCGGCAGTCGCGCTGCTGGTGGCGATTCCGATCGGCACCATCATCGCCATCTACCTGTCCGAATTCGCGCCGCACAAGGTGCGCGAGATCGTCAAACCGTTCCTGGAGCTGCTGGCCAGCGTACCCACCGTGGTATACGGCTATTTCGCCCTGATGATCGTCACACCGCTGCTGCAGATCGTCATGCCGGAGCTGAACGGCTTCAACATGCTCGGCCCCGGCATCGTGATCGGCATCATGATCGTCCCCTATGTCTCATCGCTCTCCGAGGATGCGATGCGCGCCGTGCCGATGTCGTTGCGCGAAGGCTCGTATGCGATGGGCGCGACCCGCTTCCAGACCGCGATAAAGGTAGTGACGCCTTCCGCCATCTCCGGCATCATCGCCGCCTACATTCTGGGCATGTCGCGCGCCATCGGCGAGACCATGGTGGTCGCCATCGCCGCCGGGCAGCAGCCCAATTTCACCTGGGACCCGCGCGAATCGGCCGCCACTATCACCGCCTATATCGTGCAGGTCGCGCTGGGCGATCTGCCGCACGGCTCCATCGGCTACCAGAGCATCTTTGCCGTCGGTCTGGTGCTGTTCCTGATGACACTGGCCTTCAACATCCTCGGCCACATGGCGCGCCAGCGTTTCCGCGAGATTTACTGACATGGCAACACCGCAAAACAGCAAAAAACTCCGTTCGCTGATCCGGCGCCTCAAGTTCAACGACTATGTCTTCTCGCTGGTCGGTCTGGTCTGCATGATGCTGGGCGTGATCACGCTGCTGGCGCTGTTCACCAACCTGCTGATCGACGGTATGGAGCGCTTGAACTATGACTTCTTCACCTCTTTCCCGTCGCGTCGTGCCGCACAGGCCGGCATCCTGTCCGCCTGGGTCGGCACCACGCTGGTGATGCTGGTCACAGCCATCGTCGCCATCCCGTTGGGGGTCGCCGCCGCGGTCTATCTCGAGGAATACGCGCCGAAGAACCTACTCACCGCCATCATCGAAATCAACGTCAGCAACCTGGCCGGCGTCCCCTCCATCGTGTACGGCCTGCTGGCGCTGGGGCTGTTCGTCTATCAGATGGATCTCGGGCAGAGCATCCTGTCCGCCGGGCTGACGCTGGCGCTGCTGATCCTGCCCATCGTCATTGTCGCCACGCGCGAATCGCTGCGCACTATCCCGCGCGAGATCCGCGAGGCTGCCTATGCGCTCGGCGCCTCACGCTGGCAGGTGGTTTCCGACCACGTCATCCCCTATGCCAAGGGCGGCATCCTGACCGGCGTGATCATCGGTCTGGCGCGCGCCATCGGCGAGACAGCACCCATCATCACCATCGGCGCGCTGACCTTCATCGCCTTCCTGCCGCCCGCCCCGTTCAGCGGCGACCCGCCCGCCGGCCTGTTCGACTGGCTGCAGGCACCGTTCACGGTGCTGCCGATCCAGATGTTCAACTGGGTATCGCGACCCGAGGAAGCATTCCTGATCAATGCGGCGGCGACCGGCGTGGTCATCATCGTCGGCACTCTGGCGATGAATGCGCTGGCGATCTGGCTGCGTTACCGCATCCGCAAAAACATCAAATGGTAGGAGCCACGGAACAATGACAACATCCGACACCCAAGAACGCTCTGCGACCAATCTGAAGGCCGAGGTGAAGAACCTCAACTTCTATTACGGCAAGGTGCAGGCGCTCAAGAACATCACCATGCCGATCGCCGAGAAACAGGTGACGGCGCTGATCGGCCCGTCCGGTTGCGGCAAATCGACCTTCCTGCGCTGCTTCAACCGGATGCACGACCTTTATCCGGGCAACCGCTATGAAGGTGAGATCGTCCTGCATCCCGACGACACCAACATCATCGCGCGCCAGGTCGACCCGATGGAAGTGCGCATGCGCATCAGCATGGTGTTCCAGAAACCCAACCCCTTCCCCAAGTCGATCTACGAGAACGTGGCCTACGGGTTGCGCGTGCGCGGCATGCGCAACAAGCAGGAGATCGACGGGAAAGTGGAAGAGGCATTGCGCGGCGCGGCGCTATGGAACGAGGTAAAGGATCGCCTGAAGGATCTGGCCTTCAACCTCTCCGGCGGCCAGCAGCAGCGCCTGTGCATCGCCCGCGCGCTGGCCATCGACCCGGAACTGGTGCTGTTCGATGAACCCACCTCCGCGCTCGACCCGATCGCCACCGGCAGCATCGAGGAACTGGTCTCCGAACTGAAGGAGAAGGTGACCATCCTGATCGTCACCCACAACATGCAACAGGCGGCACGCGTCTCCGATTACACCGCGTTCATGTACATGGGCGACCTGATCGAGTTCGGCGAAACCGACAAGATGTTCATCAACCCCACCGATAAGCGCACCGAAGATTACATTACCGGTCGCTTCGGCTAAGCGGCCTGTAATGTAACGGTGCAGGCTAACTTGCTTGCAAGTTAAGCCACGAAGTGGCGGCCGTAGCCATTACGTCACGGGGCGCTTTGGTTAAGTCCGTAGGGTGGGCACGTTTTTTTGTGCCCACGCGCATCCCCACGCCGCGTGGGCACAAAAAACGTGCCCACCCTACCAAGTCTCCGGATCAGCGCTTATCCTCGATGACACCCACGCCGACCTGCACCGTAGCACCGGGCTGGTATGGCAGCGTAGTGGTGATATTGCGCCCGTTGTAGCGATAGACCACCTTGTAACCGCTGATCACTTCGCGGCTGACTTCCACCTCGCGGCAACGCTCGACTTGTTCGGTGCGCGGACGATCCGGATTGGCGACACGGTCGCCGATCACCGCACCAGCGATGGCACCCGCTGCGGTCGCCGCCTTGTTGCCGCTACCGCCGCCGATCTGGCTGCCCAGTATGGCGCCGGCCACGCCGCCGACCACCGAGCCGGTCATCGAGCGGTTCTCATCCGGGTTGGCGACGCGGTCGCCGATCACCGTTCCCGCCACCGCGCCCGCCGCAGTCGCCGCCGTGCTGCCATGACCGCTGCCGACCTGGCTGCCCAGCACCGCACCGGCCACGCCGCCGGCTATTGAGCCGCCCATGGAACGCTCCCTGGGAGCGACCTGTACGGTATCGGTCGAGCATTCGCGCTTTGGCTCGGTGATGCGTTCATAGATCGGGGTACTGGAGATGACCTTTGCGGTATCGGTGAGATCAGCCGCATACGCAGCCCCGCACAGCGAGAGCAGACTCACGACCAATAGACTTTTTTTCATTTTTAGCTCCTTTGAACACCCCCGAACGGGATGCGCAACTATGACAGCCTGTCGCCTCGCCTGTTCGGGCGCAATTGTTTCAAATTGTGAGATCAGGCACTACGGCTGCGGTGGCGGATGAATTCGCGGATGGCGGGCAGGAACGAGATGACGATGATGCCGAGGATCATCAGGGTTAGGTTGTCCTTGATGACCGGAATGTTGCCGAAGAAATAGCCTGCCACGGTCAGGCTGCCGATCCATATCAGCGCCCCCAGCGCGCTGTACAGCACGAACAGGCGGTAGTGCATCAGCCCGATCCCGGCCACGAACGGCGCGAAGGTGCGGATGATGGGAAGGAAGCGTGCGAACAGGACGGTCTTGCCGCCGTGTTTCTCGTAGAACGCATGGGTCTTGTCGAGATGCTCGCGCTTGATGAATCCGTTGGTGCGCTGCAACAACTTCAATCCGAGCAGCCGCCCGATCCAGTAGTTGGTATTGTCGCCGCCGAACGCCGCCAGCATCAGCAACGGCGCGAGCCATTCCAGTTGCAGCGCACCCAGTCCGCACAGCGCACCCGCCACGAACAGCAGCGAATCACCGGGCAGGAAAGGCATTACCACCAGGCCGGTCTCGCAATAGATGATGAGGAACAGGATGGCATACACCCACACGCCGTATTCCTGCGTCAAGGCGAGCAGATGCGTGTCGAGGTGCAGGACGATGTCGATGAATGTGGCCAGCAGGTCCAAGTGGGGCGTCCCGAAGTTGGGTAGGTTGGGTTAGCGCAGCGTAACCCAACATGAATTGCTAAAAACGAATTGCTAAAAATGTCGGGTTACGCGATGAAACCGCTAACCCGACCTACGAAAAGCTTAGGGCAGCACTTCTTCGGCCTCGGTCTTCTCCGGCTTGATGAAATCCTCGCGCGACACGCCGAACAGCATCAGCAACGGGCTGGCGACCAGCACCGAGGAATAGATGCTGAACAGGATACCGATGGTCAACGCCATGGCGAAGTAATGCAGCGTCTCGCCGCCCAGCAGCAACATCGCGCCCACCATCATCTGCGTCGAGCCGTGGGTGATGATGGTGCGCGACATGGTGCGGGTGATGGCATTGTCGATGATGGTCGCCACGCCCGCCTTGCGCATGGTGCGGAAGTTCTCGCGGATGCGGTCAAACACCACCACCGATTCGTTCACCGAATAGCCCAGCACCGCCAGCACCGCGGCCAGCACCGACAGCGAGAACTCCCACTGGAAGAAGGAAAAGAAGCCGAGGATGATCACCACGTCATGCAGGTTGGCGATGATCGCCGCCAGCCCGAACTTCCACTCGAAGCGCAGCCACAGGTAGCCGACGATGCCGAGGCTCACCAGCAGCAGCGCCAGCGCGCCGTTCTCCACCAAGTCCTTGCCGACCTGCGGGCCGACGAATTCCACGCGGCGCATCTCCACGCCGGGATCCTGCTGGCGCAAGCCTGCCATCACGTGTTCGCTCAGTTTCGCGCCGGCAAAGTCCTGCTTGAGCGGCAGATTGATCAGCACATCCTGGCTGGAGCCGAAGTTCTGCACCTGCGCATCGTGCAAGCCCATTCCCCTGAGCTGGCCGCGCATCTTGTCGATATCGGCGGGCTGCGCGTAGTGCACCTCCATCACCGTGCCTCCGGTGAAATCCACGCCGAAGTTAAGCCCCTTGGTCGCGAGGAAGAATACCGCGAACAGGAACGTCACCAGCGAAATGCTGGTCGTGATCTTCCCGTAACTCATGAACGGGATGTCTTTTTTGATCCTGAAGAATTCCATGTGCCGTTATCCTTAACCTGGCGAGCATGACACACTCATGCTCGTTTCCCTCACCCTAACCCTCTCCCGCCAAGCGGGAGAGGGGACAAACGTCTCGCTATGCGAGTATTTCTATCCAATCGCGACTTTGCTCAGCCGCGCTTTGCGCCCGTAGATCAGGTTCACCAGCGCGCGCGACACCAGTATCGCGCTGAACATCGAGGTCAGGATGCCCAGGCACAGCACCACCGCGAAGCCCTTGATCGGGCCGGAACCGAACATGAACAGGGCGACACCCGCGATCAGCGTGGTGACGTTGGAGTCGAGGATGGTACCGAATGCGCGGTCGTAGCCCGCATGGATCGCCGCCTGGGGCGTGACGCCGTTGCGCAGTTCCTCGCGGATGCGCTCGTTGATCAGCACGTTGGCGTCGATCGCCATGCCCAGCGTCAGCGCGATGCCCGCCATGCCGGGCAGGGTCAGCGTGGCCTGCATCATGGACAGCAGCGCCACCAGCAGCAGCAGGTTTGCACCCAGCGCGACCACGGAGATGGTGCCGAACATCAGGTAGTACACGATCATGAACAGCGCGACCATGATGAAGCCGATCTTGGTGGAGTCGAAGCCGCGCTTGATATTGTCCGCGCCGAGGCTGGGGCCGACGGTACGTTCCTCGATGATCTCCATCGGCGCAGCCAGCGCACCGGCGCGCAACAGCAGCGCGGTATCCTGCGCTTCCACGGTATTCATCTGGCCGCTGATCTGCACGCGGCCGCCGCCGATCTCCTCGCGGATCACCGGTGCGGTGACGATCTCGCCCTTGCCCTTTTCGAACAGGATGATCGCCATGCGCTTGCCGACGTTCTCGCGCGTCGCCTCCTTGAATTTGCGCGCGCCCACCCCGTCCAGATTGATATGCACCGCCGCCTCGTTGGTGCGGGCATCAAAGCCGGGCTGCGCGTCGTTGATGCGCTCGCCGGTGAGGATCACCTGCTTCTTCACCAGCAACGGCTTGCCCTCGCGATCCTTGAACATCTCGGTACCGAACGGCGCTGTCGCGCCCTCGACGGCCTGATGCTCCTCATCCACCATGCGCACTTCCAGCGTGGCGGTACGCCCCAGGATATCCTTGGCGCGCGCCGTATCCTGCACGCCCGGCAGCTGCACCACCACGCGGTCGGCGCCCTGCTGCTGGATCACCGGCTCGGCCACGCCCAGTTCGTTGACCCGGTTGCGCAGCGTCACCAGATTCTGCTGGATGGCGGAATCCTGGATGCGGCGTTCGGCCTCGGGCTTCAGCGTGGCGCGCAACAGGAACTCGCCGCCTTCATCCTTGCCGACCAGCACGAAATCGGCGAAACGCTGTTTGATCTCGGTCTCGCCCTTGGCGCGCGCATCGGCGTCGCGGAATTTCACCAGCAGCGCATTGCCGTCGCGGCTGATGCCGGCATAGGCGATGTTCTGCTCGCGCAGCGCGCTGCGGATATCGCCCGTCGCCGCTTCCAGCGCCTTGTCCAGCGCCGCCTTCATGTCCACCTGCAACAGGAAGTGCACACCGCCGCGCAGATCCAGCCCGAGATACATCGGCAGGGCATTCAGGCCGGTCAGCCACTGCGGCGAACGCGACAGCAGATTGAGCGCAACCATATAGTCCTCGCCCAATTGCGCGATCAACATATCCTTGGCCTTGATCTGGCGGTCGGTATCGGCGAAACGCGCCTTGACGCTGTTGCCGTCCAGCGTGACGACTTCCGGAGCCAGCCCCGCATCGTTGAGGACGCCCGTGACGCGGGTCAGCAGCGCGGCATCGGCTTTCAGGCTGGCGCGCAGCGGCGACACCTGCACCGCCGGCGACTCACCATAGAAGTTGGGCAGGGTATAGACCAGCCCGACCAGCAGCACGATCAGGATCAGCAGATATTTCCACAAGGGATAACGGTTCATGACGACCTCATGCACTTCCGCGCCCGCAAAACAGGCTGCGCTGCCGGATGACTTCCGGCATGAAGCGGTTTACTTGATGGACTTGATCGTGCCCTTGGGCAGCACGTTCTGGATGGCGGCCTTCTGCACCGTCACCTCGATGTTCTCGGCCACTTCGATGCCGACATATTCCTCGAACACCTTGCTGACGCGCCCGACCTGACCGCCCAGGGTCACCACCTCATCACCCTTCTGCAGCGCGCCGACCAGCGCCTTGTGTTCCTTGGCGCGCTTGCTCTGCGGGCGCAATACCAGGAAATAAAATACGGCGACCAGCGCGATCAGCGGCAGGAAGTCCATGAAGCCACCCTGCGGGGCTACGGTGGCTGTTTCGGCATAAGCGTTACTGATGAACATCATTCAATCTCCGGGTTGATTCGAAAGGCGTGCATTCTAGCATGAAGGCCATGACGGCTCATGCCTCGCCGCCACGCCTGCGCCGAAATTCCGCCGCAAATTCCGCGAACGAACCGGCTTCGATGGACGCACGAATACCCTGCATCAGCTCCTGGTAATAATGCAGGTTGTGGATGGTGTTCAGACGCGCGCCGAGAATCTCGCCGAGGCGGTGCAGATGGTGCAGGTAGGCGCGGCTGAAATGGCGGCAGGTGTAGCAACTGCATTGCTCGTCCAGCGGGCGCGTGTCCATGCGGTATTGCGCATTCTTGATGCGCACGTCACCGAAGCGCGTGAACAAATGACCGTTGCGCGCATTGCGCGTCGGCATCACGCAGTCGAACATGTCGATGCCCTGCGAAACCGCATCCACCAGGTCCTCCGGCGTGCCCACGCCCATCAGGTAGCGCGGCTTGTCGGCGGGCATCTGCGGCGCGGTGTGCGCGAGGATGCGCAGCATGTCGTCCTTGGGCTCGCCCACCGACAGACCGCCGATGGCGTAGCCGTCGAAGCCGATGTTGGTCAACCCCGCCAGCGATTCGTCGCGCAGGTGTTCGTGCATGCCGCCCTGCACGATGCCGAACAGCGCGTTGGGGTTACCTTCGTGGCCGCGCTTGCTGCGCTCGGCCCAGCCCAGCGACATGCGCATCGACTCGCCCGCCACCTTTTCATCCGCCGGATAAGGCGTGCATTCGTCGAAGATCATCGCGATGTCGGAGTTCAGCACCTTCTGGATGCGCATCGATTCTTCCGGCGACAGGAAGCACTTGTCGCCGTTCACCGGCGAGCGGAACTCCACGCCGCCGCCGGTGATCTTGCGCAACTCGCCGAGGCTGAACACCTGAAAGCCGCCTGAGTCGGTGAGGATAGGACCATCCCAGCCCATGAAGCGGTGCAGCCCGCCATGCGCCGCGATCACCTCCAGCCCGGGGCGCAGCCACAGGTGGAAGGTGTTGCCCAGCACGATGTGCGCGCCGATATCTTTCAATTCCTGCGGCGACATCGCCTTGACCGTGCCGTAAGTGCCGACCGGCATAAAGGCCGGCGTCTCGACCTTGCCGTGCGCCAGTTCCAGCGTGCCGCGCCGCGCCGCGCCGGAGGTGTTGTGTAGTGTGAATTTCATTGCACCCTCTCCCTAACCCTCTCCCGCTTGCGGGAGAGGGGATTGGATATTTCGTTCGATCAGCATCGCATCCCCGTAACTGAAGAAGCGGTATTTCTGTGCCACGGCATGGCGATAGGCGGCGAGCATCTCGCCCATCCCGCCGAACGCGCACACCAGCATCAGCAGCGTGGAGCGGGGCAGGTGGAAGTTGGTGAGCAGCACATCCGCCACCCTGAAGCGGTAGCCCGGCGTGATGAAGATATTCGTCTCGCCCGCGCCAGCTTTCAGTTCGCCTTCCGCAGCCGCGCTTTCCAGTGCGCGCAGGCTGGTGGTGCCGACGCACACCACGCGCCCTCCGCCCGCCTTCGCCGCGTTGACCGCATCCACCGTCGCCTGCGGCACGAAATAGCGTTCGCTGTGCATGGCGTGGTCTTCGATGTTCTCCGCCCGCACCGGCTGGAACGTGCCCGCACCGACATGCAGCGTTACATAGGCGATCCGCGCACCGCGCGCCTGCAAGGCGGCGAGCATGGCCTCGTCGAAATGCAGCCCCGCCGTGGGTGCCGCCACCGCGCCCGCGGCACGCGCGAACACGGTCTGATAACGCTCCTCATCCTCGTCACCCGCAGCATGGGTGATGTAGGGCGGCAGCGGCAGTTTGCCATGGCGTTCCAGCAGCCTTTCCACAGTCTCGTCGCCGTCAAAGCGCAGGTGAAAAAACTCGCCTTCGCGCCCCAGCACCTCGACCGCCAGCCCTTCCAGCACCAGCAGGCTGCCCGCTCCGGGTGACTTGCTGGCGCGCACCTGCGCCAGGGCTTCATGCTCGCCCAGCACGCGCTCGACCATCACCTCGACCTTGCCGCCACTGCCCGCCTTGCTGCCGAACAGCCGCGCCTTGATGACGCGCGTGTCATTCAACACCAGCACATCGCCCGCCCGGATGAGCTGCGGCAGGTCGGCGAACATACGGTCTTGCAGCCCGTTGCCGCGCACATGCAGCAAACGGCTGGCGCCGCGCCGTTCGGGCGGGTGCTGCGCGATCAGGTGCTCCGGCAGGACGAAATCGAATTCTTCGGTACGCATGAAAAACGCCTGAAACTGCATGAATGAAGGCGCGCATTGTAGTTGATGGGGGTATAACTTTCATGGATAATGCGCCGCTCACCTGCCGGGGTGATGGAACTGGTAGACGTGCCGGACTCAAAATCCGGTGCCGCAAGGCGTGAGGGTTCGAGTCCCTCCCCCGGCACCAACACAAGAAATGAAAAAGGCAGGGATACCTGCCTTTTTGCTTTTTGGAGTTGAATCTTGATCTGGAAACCCAACGTCACCGTCGCCGCTGTCATCGAACGTGATGGCCGCTTTCTGCTGGTCGAAGAACAGACCGAGCAGGGTTTGCTGTTCAACCAGCCCGCCGGCCACTGGGAAGACAACGAGACCCTGGCGCAAGGCGCGGCACGCGAAGTGCTGGAAGAATCCGCCTACCATTTCACCCCGCAGCATCTGCTCGGCGTCTATCGCTGGCATTCGAACCATTCCGATGTCACCTATCTGCGTTTCGCCTTCAGCGGCATCGTCACCGGGCACGAGCCGGAGCGCGTGCTGGATGACGGTATCGTACGCGCGGTGTGGATGACGCCGGACGAGATCCGCGCAACGGCAGCGCGCCATCGCAGCCCGCTGATCCTGCGCTGCGTGGAAGACTACCTCGCGGGCAAGCGTTATCCGCTCGACCTGATTACCCACTATGAGTAAAAAGATCATCGTCGGCATGTCCGGCGGCGTCGATTCGTCGGTCGCCGCGCTGTTGCTCAAACAGCAGGGCTACGACGTCACCGGCCTGTTCATGAAGAACTGGGAGGAGGACGACAGCGACGAATACTGCTCTTCGCGCCAGGACCTGCTGGATGCGGTGGCGGTGGCCGATACCATCGGCATCCCGATCGAGGCGGTGAACTTTGCCCGGGAATACAAGGACCGCGTATTCGCCCATTTTCTGCGCGAATACCAGGCCGGGCGCACGCCCAACCCGGATGTCCTGTGCAACGCCGAGATCAAGTTCAAGGCCTTTCTCGACCACGCCATCGCACTCGGTGCGGACTGCATCGCCACCGGCCACTATGCGCAGGTGCGCGAAGCGGGCGGGCTGTTCCAACTGCTCAAGGCCGAAGACGACAGCAAAGACCAGAGCTACTTCCTGCATCGCCTGAATCAGGCGCAATTGAGCAAGGCGATGTTCCCGCTCGGTAAGCTGCTGAAGTCGCAGGTACGCGCCATCGCGGAGCAGCACGGCCTGCCCAACTACGCCAAGAAGGACAGCACCGGCATCTGCTTCATCGGTGAGCGTCCGTTCCGCGAATTCCTCAACCGCTATCTGCCGTCACAGCCGGGCGAGATGCACACGCCGGAAGGCGCGGTGGTCGGGCGACACATGGGGCTGGCGTTCTACACCATCGGCCAGCGCCAGGGACTAGGCATCGGCGGCGGCCGGGACAGCACCGGCGAGCCGTGGTTCGTCGCGGGCAAGGACATGGCCAACAACCGCCTGATCGTGGTGCAGGGGCATGATCATCCGCTGTTGCTCAAGCCGCAGCTGGATGCGCTGGAGATGCACTGGATCAGCGGCAGCGCGCCCGACACCGCACGCGCCTATGCCGCCAAGACACGCTACCGCCAGCAGGATGCGACCTGCCGCATCGCGCTCACGGAGGGTGCCGGCGCCCGCTTCAGCTTCGACGAGCCGCAGTGGGCAGTCACGCCGGGGCAATCGGTCGTCGCCTACGACGGCGATATCTGCCTTGGCGGCGGCATCATCCGCTGAGCTTGCCCCCTACCGTGCCGGCTCGACAAAGGCATCCACTCTCACGCCTGTGACAGGTTTGGGAAAGCATCAAAAATCGCGTATATTGTCAGGTCGTTTTTCTGATTCGCTGCCTGGCATGGAATACATCAAAATACGCGGTGCGCGCACCCACAACCTGAAGAACATCAACCTCGACATCCCGCGCAACAAGCTGGTGGTCATCACCGGGTTGTCCGGTTCCGGCAAGTCCTCGCTCGCTTTCGATACGCTGTATGCCGAGGGGCAGCGGCGTTATGTGGAGTCGCTTTCGGCCTACGCGCGGCAGTTTCTGCAATTGATGGAGAAGCCGGATGTCGATCTGATCGAGGGACTTTCGCCCGCCATCGCCATCGAGCAGAAGGCGACTTCGCATAACCCGCGCTCCACGGTGGGGACGGTCACCGAGATCCACGATTATCTGCGTCTGCTGTTCGCCCGCGCAGGCGATCCGCATTGTCCGCAGCATGACATCATTTTGCAGGCGCAGTCGGTGGGGCAGATGGTGGATGCGGTGCTGGCGCTGCCGGAGGGGACAAAGGTGATGATCCTGTCGCCCATCGTGGTGGCGCGCAAGGGCGAACAACTGGAGCTGTTCGACGAACTGCGGGCGCAGGGCTTCGTGCGTCTGCGCGTGAACGGCAAGGTGTGCGAGATGGATAATCTGCCGAGGCTGGCGAAGAACTCCAAGCACACCATCGAGATCGTGGTGGACCGGTTGAAGGTTTCGCCGGATATCAAGCAGCGTCTGGCGGAGTCGTTCGAGACGGCGCTGCGCCATGCCGACGGGCGCGCGCTGGCGGTGGAGATGGACTCCGGCAAGGAGCATCTGTTCTCGGCCAAGTTCGCCTGCCCGATCTGCAATTATTCGCTGCAAGAGCTCGAGCCGCGCCTGTTCTCGTTCAACAGCCCGATGGGCGCGTGCCCGAAGTGCGATGGTTTGGGAGTGATCAGTTTCTTCGATCCGCAACGCATCGTGGCCTTCCCCCAGCTCTCGTTGAGCGGCGGCGCAATCAAGGGCTGGGACCGGCGCAATCAGTTCTATTACCAGATGCTGGACAGTCTGGCGAAGCATTACGATTTCGATCTGGAACGTCCGTTCGAGAGCCTGCCAGAGAAGATACAGCAGGTGGTGTTGAACGGCAGCGGACGCGAGGAGATCGCTTTCACTTACCTGAACGAGCGCGGCAAGAAGATGCTGCGCGAGCATCCGTTCGAGGGCATCGTGAACAATCTGGAGCGGCGCTACAAGGAGACGGATTCGCCCACGGTGCGCGAGGAGCTGGCGAAGTATCTGAATTCCTGTTCCTGCCCGGAGTGCAAAGGCACGCGCCTGCGCGAAGAGGCGCGCCATGTGCGCGTGGCCGACCGCACCATCTACGAATTGAGCGCCTTGCCGCTGAAGCAGGCGCTGACTTTCTTCCAGGGCGTGACACTGCCTGGCAACAAGCAGGCCATCGCCGAGAAGATCGTGCAGGAGATCGCCAGCCGTCTCACCTTCCTCAATAACGTGGGTCTGGATTACCTGTCGCTGGAACGCTCGGCCGAGACGCTCTCCGGCGGCGAAGCGCAGCGCATCCGCCTGGCGTCACAGATCGGTTCCGGTCTCACGGGGGTGATGTATGTACTGGATGAACCTTCTATAGGGCTGCATCAGCGCGACAATGACCGCTTGCTGGATACCCTGAAGCGCCTGCGCGACATGGGCAACAGCGTGATCGTGGTGGAGCATGACGAGGATGCGATCCAGACCGCCGATTATGTGGTGGACATGGGACCGGGCGCGGGCGAACACGGCGGCACGGTGGTGGCGCAAGGCACGGCGCAGGAAGTATGCGCCAACCCGCAGTCGCTCACCGGCGATTACCTGTCCGGGCGGCGCCGCATCGAGCCGCCGAAGCAGTATCGCAAGCCTGATCCCGAGCGCCGCCTGAATATCATCGGTGCCAGCGGCAACAACCTGAAAGAGGTGACGCTCGATCTGCCGGTCGGCCTGCTCACCTGCATCACGGGCGTGTCCGGTTCGGGCAAGTCCACCCTCATCAACGACACGCTGTATCACGCAGTGGCGCAGCACTTGTACGGCAGCAATGCCGAGCCTGCGCCTTACCGTGAGATATCGGGGCTGGAGTTCTTCGACAAGGTGATCAACGTGGATCAGTCACCCATCGGACGCACGCCGCGCTCCAACCCGGCGACTTACACCGGGCTGTTCACGCCGATACGCGACCTGTTTTCCAGCGTGCCGGCCTCGCGCGAACGCGGCTACGGGCCGGGGCGCTTCTCCTTCAACGTGAAGGGCGGGCGCTGCGAGTCCTGTCAGGGCGACGGCGTGATCAAGGTGGAGATGCACTTTCTGCCGGATGTGTATGTATCGTGCGACGTGTGCCACGGCCAGCGCTACAACCGCGAGACGCTGGAGGTGCAATACAAGGGGAAGAACATCCACGACGTGCTGAACATGACGGTGGAGCAGGCGCATGAGTTCTTCGCGCCGGTACCGGTGATCGCGCGCAAACTGAAGACGCTGCTGGATGTCGGCTTGGGCTACATCACGCTGGGACAGAGCGCCACCACGCTGTCCGGCGGAGAGGCACAGCGCGTGAAGCTCTCGCTGGAACTGTCCAAGCGCGATACCGGGCGCACGCTGTACATCCTCGACGAACCGACCACCGGCCTGCATTTCCACGATATCGACATGCTGCTGAAAGTGATCCACAAGTTGCGTGACCAGGGCAACACCGTGGTGGTGATCGAACACAATCTGGATGTCATCAAGACCGCCGATTGGGTCATCGATCTCGGCCCGGAAGGCGGCGACGGCGGCGGGCGCATCGTGGCGCAAGGCTCGCCCAAGGAGATCGCGGCGAATCCTGACAGCGTGACGGGGCCGTATCTGCAAAGCATCCTGAAACGCATCTGAACGCATGACACCCCAGCATGAGGGGAATCAATGGTCGTTGTTGCTTAAAGCGAAACCGTTCGCCGGCAATTGCCACTGGCTGCACTTCTGCCGGCGTCATGGTTAGATTGACTAGGCTGCAATCCCCTTCTCGTCAAACATTCCTTCAAACAAGATCGAGCTGAGATAACGCTCGCCGGAATCCGGCAGGATCACGACGATGGTCTTGCCGGCATTCTCGGGACGCCTGGCCTGACGTACCGCAGCCGCCACGGCAGCGCCGCTGGAAATACCGGAAAGGATGCCTTCCTCGCGCGCCAGACGACGGGCGTAGAGCACGGCGTCTTCGTTGGTGACCTGCTCTATCTCATCCACCAGTGACAGATCGAGCGTATCCGGCACAAAGCCTGCGCCTATGCCCTGTATCTTGTGCGGGCCGGGCTTCAGCGGTTCACCGGCGAGCTTCTGGGTAAGGATGGGGCTGGCGGTCGGTTCCACGGCGACCGAAGTGATGGATTTGCCCTGAGTATGCTTAATGTAGCGTGACACCCCGGTAATGGTTCCGCCGGTGCCGACACCGGATACGAGAATGTCGATCTTGCCATCGGTATCGCCCCATATCTCCGGCCCGGTGGTTTGCTCGTGGATGGCAGGATTGGCCGGATTCTTGAACTGTTGCAGCAGGACGTACTTCGAATCGCTGGCGGCGATCTCTTCAGCTTTGGCGATCGCACCGCCCATACCTTTCGAACCTTCGGTCAGCACTAGGGTGGCGCCGAATGCGACCAGCAGCTTGCGGCGTTCGATGCTCATGGTTTCCGGCATCGTCAGCGTCAGGGGAATGCCGTGCGCCGCGGCGACAAAGGCCAGCGCGATGCCGGTGTTGCCGCTGGTAGGTTCGACGATGTGCTTTCCGGGAGAAAGCAGGCCGCGCTTTTCGGCGTCCGCGACCATCGCTGCGCCGATACGGCACTTGACCGAGTAGGCCGGATTGCGCCCCTCGACCTTGGCAAGAATGGTGGCGGATGCACCGTCAGTGATGCGATTAAGGCGCACCAGCGGAGTGCGGCCTATGGATAGTGAGTTATCTGCGAACCAGTTGGCCATTTCTCTCTCCCTGTGAGGTTGAAGGTGAAGTGTAGCAAACAAAAAGCCGGGATAACCCGGCTTTTTGTGGAACGCTGAAGCAGTGCGTAAGCTTACTCGGCTTCAACCGCCGTCGCGTCTGCGGGGCGGTCCATCAGTTCGATCAGTGCCATCGGCGCGTTATCGCCCTGGCGGAAACCGAACTTGAGGATGCGCAAATAGCCGCCGTTGCGTGCCGCATAACGCGGACCGAGTTCATCGAACAGCTTGACGACCATCTCGCGGTCGCGCAGGCGCGCAAACGCCAGACGGCGGTTAGCCAGGCTCGGGGTCTTGCCCAGCGTCAGGATGGGCTCCGCGACGCGGCGCAGTTCCTTGGCCTTGGGCAAGGTGGTCTTGATGACTTCGTGGCGCAACAGCGAAACGGTCATGTTGCGGAACATCGCCAGACGGTGGCTGCTGGTACGGTTGAGTTTTCTTAAACCTAAACGGTGACGCATGATTTGCCTCTCTTATTCCTAAAATGCGCTGTCTGCTTAAGCTGTAGCAACAGGCCAGTTTTCCAGCTTCATCCCCAGCGACAGATTGTGCTCGGCAAGAACCTGCTTGATTTCGTTCAGCGATTTGCGGCCCAGGTTCGGGGTACGCAACAGATCGTTCTCGGTGTACTGGATCAGGTCGCCGATGTAATGGATGCTTTGCGCCTTGAGGCAGTTGGAGGAACGCGGAGTCAATTCCAGATCATCCACCGGACGCAACAGAATGGGATCGACCTTCGGTGCCTGAACCTTCTCGACGACCGGTTCGGTGCCTTCCAACGCGGCAAATACGGAGAACTGGTCGACCAGAATACGCGCCGCATTGCGGATCGCCTGCTCGGGATCGAGCGCGCCGTTGGTTTCGATATGCATCACCAGCTTGTCGAGGTCGGTACGTTGTTCGACACGCGCGCTTTCGACCGCATAGCTGACGCGGCTGACCGGGCTGAACGATGCGTCCAGCGCGATATGGCCGACGGCACGGGTTTCGTTCGGGGTCTGGCGTGTAATCGCCGACACGTAACCACGCCCTTGCTCGACCTTGATCTGCATGTCCAGCTTTCCACCAGCAGTCAGATGTGCAATCACATGATCCGGATTGACTATCTCGATATCCGCATTGCCGCTGATATCGGCAGCCGTCACGACACCTTGGCCTTCCTTCTTGATGGTCAGTACGACCTCGGGCACATTGTGGAGACGCAACACGACCCCCTTGAGGTTCAGCAGGATATCCACAACATCTTCCTGCACACCGTCGATGGTCGCATACTCGTGCAACACGCCGGCCATCTTCACTTCGGTCGCAGCGGCGCCGGGCATGGAAGACAACAGGATACGGCGCAGTGCATTACCCAATGTGTGGCCGTAGCCACGTTCGAAAGGCTCCATCACCACCTTGGCTTGCGTGGCGGAGATCCTTTGCACATCGATGATGCGGGGCTTCAAAAATTCATTCTTAGGCATACGCTACTCCGCGTGGATTACTTGGAATACAACTCAACCACGAGATGTTCATTGATACTCGCTGGCAGCTCGGCACGTTGCGGTTTGGCCTTGAAGGTACCCTTGAGACCCTTGGTATCCATCTCCAGCCATTCCGGGAAACCGCGTTGCTCGGCAGCTTCGATTGCGGCCTTGATACGCAGTTGCGCCCTGGATTTTTCCGCCACCTCGACCACATCACCGGGACGTACCTGGTATGAGGGAATGTTGACGCGCCTGCCGTTCACCAGAACGCCGTTGTGCCGTACCACTTGACGCGCTTCCGCGCGCGATGCGCCAAAGCCCATGCGGTAGGACACGTTATCCAGACGCGATTCCAGATTTTGCAACAGATTTTCGCCGGTGATGCCGCGCTGGCTTTCTGCCTGCTTGTAGGTCAGGCGGAATTGTTTTTCCAACACACCATAGATACGGCGTACCTTTTGCTTCTCACGCAGCTGGCCGCCATACTCGGACAAGCGGGTGTTCTTCTTCTGGCCGTGCTGACCTGGCGCATAAGCGCGGCGCTCGACGGCGCATTTGTCGGTGAAGCACTTCTCGCCTTTCAGGAACAGCTTCTCGCCTTCACGGCGGCACTGACGGCACTTTGGATCAAGATTTCTAGCCAAGATTGACTCCCAGGAATTAAATACGGCGCTTTTTGGGCGGGCGACAGCCGTTATGCGGCACCGGCGTGATATCGGAAATGCTGGTGATTTTGAATCCAGCGGCATTCAATGCGCGCACGGCGGATTCACGCCCCGGCCCTGGCCCCTTGATGCGCACCTCGATGTTTTTCACACCACATTCCTGTGCCGACTTGCCTACCACTTCAGCGGCGACCTGTGCGGCGAACGGCGTGCTCTTGCGCGAGCCCTTGAAGCCCTGCGCGCCGCTGGTGGACCATGCCAAGGCATTACCCTGGCGGTCGGTGATGGTGATGATGGTGTTATTGAAAGAAGCATGAACGTGCGCCACGCCCTCGGCAACATTCTTTTTGACTTTCTTGCGCACTTTCGTGCTTGGCTTGGCCATAATCTATTCCTCTAAAGCGTTATAGCGAACTTATTTCTTGGCGCCGGCAATTGCCTTGCGCGGCCCCTTGCGGGTACGCGCGTTGGTGCGTGTACGCTGGCCGCGACACGGCAAACCGCGACGGTGACGCAAGCCGCGATAACAACCCAGATCCATCAGACGCTTGATGTTCATCGTCGTTTCGCGGCGCAGATCACCTTCCACCGTGAACTTGGCGACTTCTTCGCGCAGCTTTTCCACTTCCGCGTCAGTCAGGTCTTTCATCTTGGTGGAGGCATTGATGCCTGCCGCTACGCAAATACTTTGCGAGCGAGTGCGACCGATGCCGTAGATTGCAGTCAAAGCAATCACAGCGTGTTGATGGTTGGGGATGTTGACCCCTGCAATACGTGCCATGCAGCTACCCTATCTTCAAAAGAAGTTAAAAATTATATCACCGACAGTCAACTTGGTTCAAATTAACCTTGGCGTTGCTTGTGGCGCGGCTCCGTACAGATAACGCGCACAACCCGATTGCGACGAATGATCTTGCAATTGCGGCAGATCTTTTTTACCGATGCCTGAACTCTCATTTTCTTCTCCTTGCTCTCTCAACTATTTGGCACGGAACACAATACGCGCCCTGCTCAAATCATATGGCGTCAATTCGACGGTTACCTTGTCTCCCGGCAGGATGCGGATATAGTGCATCCGCATTTTCCCGGAGATATGCCCCAGCACTACATGACCATTTTCCAGCTTAATCCGGAACGTTGCATTCGGCAGCGACTCCTCGATCTCGCCCTGCATCTGAATTACGTCTTCTTTAGCCATCAGCGCGAGTCTTCTTTAGCTATCCCTTGAAGTTGGCTTTCTTCAACAGATTCTCATACTGATGCGTCATCAGATAGGATTGGACTTGAGACATGAAGTCCATAGTAACCACTACCAGAATCAGCAACGAAGTTCCACCAAAGTAAAACGGCACATTCCATTTCACCACCAGAAATTCCGGCAGCAGACATACCAGGGTGATGTACACCGCGCCGACCATGGTCAGGCGCAGCATGATCTTCTCAACATAGCGCGCAGTCTGTTCGCCCGGACGTATCCCCGGCAGAAATGCACCGCTCTTCTTCAGGTTGTCCGCCGTCTCTTTCGGGCTGAACACCAGCGCCGTGTAGAAAAAGCAGAAAAACACGATCGCTACCGCATAAACCAGCACATAGATCGGCTGTCCCGGAGACAGCTTGTCGCTGATATCCTTCAACCAATTCATGCCTTGCCCGCTACCGAACCAGCCCGCGATCGTCGCGGGAAACAGGATGATGCTGGAAGCAAAAATCGGCGGGATCACCCCGGCCATGTTCAACTTCAGCGGCAGATGCGAACTCTGCCCGCCGTAAACCTTGTTGCCTACCTGACGCTTGGCGTAATTCACCAGAATCTTGCGCTGCCCGCGCTCGACGAACACCACCAGTGCCGTTACCGCAATGGCGCCAATCAGCAGGAACAGCACCAGCGGGATCGAGAACGCGCCCGTGCGTGCCAGTTCCAGCGTGCTGCCGATCGCACTCGGCAATCCGGCAGCAATGCCGGCAAAAATGATCAGCGAAATACCGTTACCCAAACCACGCTCGGTGATCTGCTCACCCAACCACATCAGAAATATCGTGCCGGTCACCAGCGTGATCACCGAAGTCAACTGGAACATCATGCCCGGATTCGGCACCAGTCCCGGTTGCGCCTGCAATGCCACCGAAATGCCGAACGCCTGGAACAGCGCCAGCACCAACGTGCCATAGCGGGTGTACTGCGTAATCTTGCGGCGACCTGCTTCGCCTTCCTTCTTCAACTGCTCAAGCTGCGGTACCGCTATTGCCGCCAGCTGCATGATAATCGACGCCGAGATGTACGGCATGATGCCCAGCGCAAAGATGGTGAAGCGCTCCAGGGCGCCGCCTGAAAACATGTTGAACATGCCCAGGATGCCATCCTTCTGCGTCTTGAACAGGTCAGCCAGAACCACCGGGTCGATGCCAGGCACCGGAATATGCGCACCGATGCGGAATACCACCAGGGCGCCCAGCAAAAACCACAGGCGCTGGCTCAAATCGCCATACTTGCCCTTGCTTGCGCCCTTAGCAATCGTGTTCACGTACAACCTTACTCGGAGACGCTACCGCCAGCCGCTTCAATCGCTGCACGCGCACCCTTGCTGACCCGCAGCCCCTGCAACTTCACGGCGCGGGAAAGCTCTCCACACAGAATAACCTTCACTGCCAACGCGCTTGCACGAACGACACCCGCCTGCTTGAGCGCCAGCAAATCGATGCTGTCAACCGGCATCTTTTGCAGATCGGACAATCGCACTTGTGCCGTGTCGCCACGTGTCAGCGAGACAAAACCGCGCTTCGGCAAACGACGTTGCAGCGGCATTTGACCGCCCTCGAAACCGACCTTATGGAAGCCGCCCGTACGCGACTTTTGCCCCTTGTGACCACGCCCAGCAGTTTTGCCCAGGCCTGAACCGATACCGCGGCCAACACGGCGTTTGGCATGCTTTGCGCCTTGTGCAGGCTGAATATTATTGAGTTGCATTTATGCCTCGCACTTAACCAGATAGAACACTTTGTTGATCATGCCGCGCACGCACGGGGTATCTTCCAGTTGCACGGTGTGGTTGATCCGACGCAGCCCCAAACCGCGGATCGTGTCGCGATGCGATTGCTTGGTCCCGATCAACCCCTTGATCTGCGTGACCTTTAATGTCTTTTTGGTTTGCGTCATGTCTTACCCCAAAATCTCGTCAACGTTCTTGCCGCGCTTGGCAGCAATTTCGGACGGTGAATTCAATGCCTTCAGCCCGTTCAGGGTGGCACGCACCACGTTATAAGGATTGCTGGAGCCGATACATTTTGCCAACACATCACGCACCCCAACCGCCTCGAACACTGCGCGCATCGCACCACCGGCGATGATGCCGGTACCCTCTGAGGCCGGCTGCATCAATACCTTGGCCGCACCATGCTTGCCGATCACGGTGTGATGCAACGTGCCGTTCCGCAAACTCACTTTGACCAGATTGCGGCGCGCCTCATCCATCGCTTTTTGCACGGCAACCGGAACCTCTTTGGATTTGCCTTTGCCCATCGCCACGCGCCCATCGCCATCACCAACCACGGTCAAGGCGGCGAAGCCCATGATGCGACCACCCTTGACCACCTTGGTGACGCGGTTCACGGAGATCATCTTTTCGATCAGACCGTCATCGCGCTCTGCCTGTTGCTGCATTTTCCCTTGCGGCTTAGCCATCACTCAACTCCAATTAGAACTGCAGACCATGCTCACGCGCAGCTTCCGCCAACGCCTTGACACGGCCATGATATCGATTACCGGAACGGTCGAAAGCCACCTGCGTAATGCCGGCACTCTTCGCCTTTTCGGCGATGCGCTTTCCTACCACTGCAGCAGCGGCAATGTTGCCGCCGTTCGGCAGATCCTTGCGGACATCGGTCTCAGCACTGGAAGCGCTGGCCAACACTTTGCTGCCGCACGCAGAAATCACTTGCGCATAGATGTGCAGGTTGGTGCGGTGAATGGCGAGACGCACCGTCTTCTTCTCGGCAATACGTGCACGGGTTTTACGTGCCCTGCGCTGACGCGTTTCTTTCTTATTCAACATATCCGCCTCAATTATTTCTTCTTGGTTTCTTTCAGGATCACCACTTCATCGCTGTAGCGCACGCCCTTGCCCTTATAGGGCTCCGGCTCACGGAAAGCGCGAATCTCGGCAGCGACCTGCCCGATACGCTGTTTGTCAGCGCCTTTCAGCACGATCTCGGTTTGCGTCGGCGTCTCAACCTTGATACCGGCAGGCATCTTGTAAGCAACCGGATGGGAAAACCCCAGGGTCAGGTTCAGCGTATCGCCGGCCGCCTGTGCGCGATAACCCACGCCCACCAGTGTCAGCTTGCGCTCAAAGCCCTTGCTCACACCCACCACCATGTTGGCCAGCAGAGCGCGGATCGTGCCGGACATGGCACCGGACTGCTTGGAGGCATTACTCGCCTTGCACAAAAGGCTATCGCCTTCGCGCACCACGCTAACATCGCTCGACAGCGCCTGCTTCAGGGAACCCAACGCCCCCTTCATCGAAATTTCGTTCGCCGCCAGCACCACTTCAACACCACTGGGCACGACGACAGGATTCTTGGCAACTCTAGACATGACTACCTCACTACGCGACAACGCACAGCACTTCGCCACCAATACCATTGGCGCGCGCCTTGCGGTCGGTCATCAAACCCTTGGACGTGGAAACAATGGCGATCCCCAACCCGTTCATCACCTTGGGAATATCATTGGAACCCTTGTAAATACGCAAACCGGGACGGCTGACGCGCTGAATCTTCTCGATTACCGGACGACCGCTGTAATATTTCAGGCCAATCTCCAGCGTAGCCTTACCGCCTTCGCCGGCGATGACACTGAAGCCATCCACGTAGCCTTCGTCTTTCAACACGTCGGCAATCGCCACCTTGAGCTTCGAAGAAGGCATCACCACTGTAGTTTTCTCCGCCAGTTGCGCATTGCGAATACGCGTCAACATATCGGAGATCGGATCACTCATGCTCATATATAATTTCCCCTACCAGCTGGCCTTAACGATACCGGGTATTTCTCCGCGCATCGCAAACTCACGAACCTTGATACGCCCCAAACCGAACTTCCTGAAAGTACCGCGCGGACGCCCGGTCAGGGCGCAGCGGTTACGCAGGCGCACCGGGCTTGCATCACGCGGCAAGGACTGTAACTTCAGTCGCGCGGCAGCACGCTCTTCGTCGCTCAATTTCATATTGGAGATCGTCGCCAGCAACTCTGCCCGCTTGGCCGCAAACTTCTTTACGGTTTCGCGACGTTTATGATCGCGGTTAATCAGCGCTATTTTTGCCATTAGTAGCCCCTCACTTCTTTAATGGGAGTTTGAATGCAGACAGCAGAGCCCGTGCCTCTTCATCGGTCTTTGCGGAAGTAGTGATGGTGATGTTCATACCGCGCAGCGCATCGATCTTTTCATACTCGATTTCCGGGAAAATGATCTGCTCTTTCACGCCCATGTTGTAATTGCCGCGACCGTCAAACGACTTCCCGGAAATACCGCGAAAATCGCGGATACGCGGAATCGCAACCGAAATCAGACGATCCAGGAATTCATACATGCGTTCCTTGCGCAACGTCACCTTGCAACCGACCGGGTAATCCTCGCGAATCTTGAAGCCCGCGATGGATTTCTTCGACAGCGTGACCACGGGCTTCTGCCCGGCGATCTTCTGCATGTCGCCAACCGCGAACTCCATCACCTTCTTGTCGGCAACCGCCTCGCCAACGCCCATGTTCAGCGTGATTTTTTCGATGCGCGGCACTTCCATGACGGACTTGTAGCCGAACTGCTTCATCAGGTCCTTGGTGACCTTGTCCTTGTATAATTCGTACAAACGAGCCATGCCCATCACCCCTTAAGCTTCAATCACTTCACCGCTGGATTTGAACACGCGAACCTTGCGCCCGTCCTCCAGCGTTTTAATTCCGATCCGGTCACCCTTTTTGGCTGCCGCGTTATAGACCGCCACATTCGAAATATGAATGGGCAGTTCCTTTTCCACGATCCCGCCAGCCAGCCCCTTCACCGGATTGGGCTTCTGGTGCTTCTTGACCTTGTTGATGCCGCTAACCAGCAAGTATTCACCGAGTACGCGCAGCACATTGCCGCGACTACCCTTGTCTTTGCCCGTGATTACGATAACGTCATCGTTCTTTTTTATCTTGCGCATGATTTTCCTCAACTCGACCAGCTGCCGCTTAAAGCACTTCAGGTGCCAGCGAAACGATCTTCATGAACTTCTCGGTACGCAACTCACGTGTCACCGGCCCGAAAATACGCGTACCGATAGGCTCCAGCTTGGCATTCAGCAACACTGCGGCATTGCCATCAAACTTGACCAATGAGCCATCAGTCCGGCGCACACCCTTGGCAGTGCGTACCACCACGGCGTTGTAGACTTCGCCCTTCTTGACGCGACCACGCGGAGCCGCATCCCTGATGCTGACCTTGATGACATCGCCAACCGAGGCATAACGGCGCCTGGAACCGCCCAGCACCTTTATACACATCACGGAACGCGCGCCGGTATTGTCGGCAACGTCCAAAACAGACTGCATTTGTATCATTTTTTAATCTCCAACTTTTTCCGCTAGCGGCGGCCAGTCTTGGAACCCGTTCGGGTCAGGTCGCCGCAAGCGGCGGTGAAACGAAGCCGCGCATTATATGCAAATCCGGGAAAGACGCAAGCAGAAACTGCAATTAAATTGCCGCAGCCTTTTCAACCAGCTTTGCAACGCGCCAGCTCTTGGTTTTTGCAATCGGCCGGCACTCTTCTATCGTTACCACATCACCCGCATGAAACTCATTGGTCTCATCGTGCGCATGATACTTCTTGGACACGCGGATGATCTTGCCCAGCAAAGGGTGCTTCACCTTGCGCTCGACCAGGACCGTTACGGTCTTGTCCATTTTGTCACTTACCACAGTACCCGTCAGGGTACGTTTCAGCTTGGCATCGCTCATTTCTGGGCACCCTTCTCTGTCAATACGGTTTTGATGCGCGCGATATCACGCCGAACCTTGCGCAGTTCGCTGGTATTGGTCATTTGCTGCGTCGCAACCTGCATGCGCAGGCCAAATTGCGCCTTGGTCAGCGACAGCATCTCCTGTTGCAGCTCTGCTGCGGATTTGGTCTTCAGTTCACTGGCTTTCATGTTATGCACCCACTTGTCTGATCACGAACGAGGTCGCGATCGGCAGTTTCGCGGAAGCCAACCGGAACGCTTCGCGCGCCAATGTTTCATCCACGCCATCCATTTCATACAGCATCTTGCCAGGCTGTATCTCGGCAACGTAGTACTCCGGATTGCCCTTACCATTGCCCATGCGAACCTCGGCGGGCTTCTTGGAAATCGGCTTGTCCGGGAAAATGCGTATCCAGATACGTCCGCCACGCTTGATGTGGCGGGTCATCGCACGGCGCGCAGCTTCAATCTGGCGCGCCGTCAGGCGGCCTCGCGCCATCGCCTTAAGACCAAATTCGCCGAAACTGACCTTGTTACCACGGGTGGCGATACCGGTATTACGGCCTTTTTGTTCCTTGCGGTATTTCCTTCTAGCTGGCTGTAGCATGCTTTGCTCCCGACTTTCTTACTTTCTTTTCCGGTTCTGCGGCAACGGATGCCGCAACTTCCTGCCCAGTAATCTCGCCCTTGAACACCCAGACCTTGACACCGATGATGCCATAAGTGGTCTTCGCTTCCGAAGTGCCATAGTCGATATCGGCACGCAGCGTATGCAATGGCACACGACCTTCGCGGTACCACTCGGTGCGGGCGATCTCGATGCCGTTCAGTCGACCGGCGCTCATGATCTTGATACCCTGCGCGCCGAGTCGCATGGCGTTCTGCATCGCGCGTTTCATGGCCCGGCGGAACATGATGCGCTTTTCAAGTTGCGCAGTGATACTGTCCGCGATCAGCTGCGCATCAACTTCCGGCTTGCGCACTTCTTCAATGGCCAAATCGACAGACTGCAACCCCATGCGCTTGCGCAATTCGGCACGCAATGCTTCGATATCCTCGCCCTTCTTGCCGATCACCATGCCGGGGCGCGCGGTGTATATCGTCACCTTGGCATTCTTGGCCGGGCGCTCGATGATCACCTTGGAGACGCCGGCGGAGGCCAGCTTCTTTTTCAGAAATGCACGGACCTCGATGTCCTTGTGCAACAAGTCAGCGAAGTTCGTGCTATTGGCATACCACTTGGAATCCCAGTTTTTACGAACGCACAACCGGAAACCGGTTGGATGGATTTTCTGTCCCATAATTTACCCTTTGCTCCCGACGCAAACCGTAATGTGGCAAGTCTGTTTTTCGATTTGGTTGCCACGACCCTTGGCTCGCGCCATGAAACGTTTCAGCGAAGCCCCTTTGTCGATATAGATGGTCGTCACTTTTAACTCATCGATATCGGCGGCATCATTGTGCTCGGCATTCGCGATCGCCGATTCCAGCGCCTTCTTGATGATGCCGGCGCCCTTCTTCGGGCTGAAGGTCAGGATATTGAGCGCCTGAGCGACAGGCAAACCGCGGATCTGATCTGCCACCAAGCGGCCTTTTTGTGCGGAGAGATGAATATTCTTTGCAACAGCAGTAGTCGTTTTCATCATGCCCCCTTATTTCTTGACCGCTTTTTTATCGGCGGCATGCCCCTTGAAGGTGCGCGTCAGGGAAAACTCGCCCAACTTGTGCCCCACCATGTTTTCCGACACGTACACCGGGATATGCTGCTTTCCGTTGTGCACCGCAATCGTCAGGCCGACGAATTCGGGCAGCACCGTAGAGCGGCGCGACCAGGTCTTCACCGGACGTTTATCGTTGGTCGCGCGCACCGCCTCAACTTTCTTGAGCAAGTGAGCGTCAACAAATGGACCTTTTTTAATGGAACGTGCCATATCTGTTTACCCCTTAAACCTTAAAGCGACGGCGCACGATCATGCCGCTGGTGCGCTTGTTGCGGCGTGTGCGGAAGCCCTTGGCCGGCACACCCCATGGGCTGACCGGATGACGGCCTGCCGCGGTCTTGCCCTCGCCACCGCCGTGCGGGTGATCCACCGGGTTCATTACCACACCGCGGACGGTCGGACGCACACCGCGCCAGCGCATCGCACCGGCCTTGCCGATGGAACGCAGGCTGTGTTCGGAATTGCCCACTTCGCCCAGCGTCGCCTTGCAGTCGATATGCACCTTGCGGATTTCGCCGGAACGCAAACGCAATTGTGCGTAGCTACCCTCGCGCGCCAGCAGTTGCACCGAAGTACCCGCGGAACGGGCCAGCTGCGCACCCTTGCCCGGCAACATCTCGATGCAATGAATGGTTGAACCGACCGGGATATTGCGCAATGGCAGGGCATTACCCGGCTTGATCGGCGCTTCAGAGCCGCTGATCAGGGTCGTACCGGCCACCACGCCCTTGGGCGCAATGATATAGCGGCGTTCTCCATCGGCATAACACAGCAGCGCCAGATTCGCACTGCGGTTGGGGTCATATTCCAGACGCTCCACGGTGGCCGGAATGCCATCCTTGTTGCGCTTGAAATCTACCAGACGATAATGTTGCTTATGGCCACCGCCCATATGACGGGTGGTGATGTGCCCATTATGGTTGCGGCCTGCGGTCCTGGTCTGCTTCTCCAGCAGCGCGGCGACTGGTTTGCCCTTATGCAGATCCGGATTGACCACGCGCGTTACCGCGCGCTGCCCCGGTGTTGTTGGTTTCAGTTTAATCAATGCCATGATGATTATCCTTGCTCGCTAGCGGCAAAATTGATCTCCTGGCCTGCGGCCAGGCACACGTATGCCTTCTTCCAGTCGTTGCGGCGGCCCACATATCGCCCCATGCGCTTGACTTTACCCTTGACGTTGGCCACTTGCACGCTGTCGACGTTCACCTTGAACATCATTTCAACGGCCGCCTTGATCTCGGGCTTGGTCGCGTCAGGCACGACACGAAAAATCACCTGCTCGTTCTTCTCGGCAACATGGGTCGCCTTTTCGGAGATCTGCGGAGCGAGCAACACCTTCATCAAACGCTCCTGGCTGAATTGTTGTGCGCTCATGCGAACATCTCCTCGATTTTGGCCACGGCATCGCGTGTAACAACCACGCTCGGGAAACGCACCAAACTGACCGGGTCAGCCTGGTTGGCTTCCAGCACCAGCACGTTGGGCAGGTTGCGGGAAGACAGATACAGATTCTCGTCCATACTGTCGGTGATGATCAGCAAGCGCCCATCCAGACCCATGCCCTTGATCTTCTGCGCGAGCAACTTGGTCTTGGGCGCATCGACCGTCAGGCTATCCACCACCACCAGGCGATTCTCGCTGACCAATCTGGACAGGATGGCTGCCAGGCCGGCGCGATACATCTTGCGATTCACCTTGTGGGTGTAGTTCTCCTCACCGGTGTTAGGGAATATCTTGCCGCCACCACGCCACAACGGGCTGGACGCCATGCCGGCGCGCGCGCGACCGGTACCCTTTTGCGCAAACGGCTTGCGGGTGCTCTTGGCGATCTCGCTACGGCCCTTTTGCTTGCTGTTGGCAGCACGCGCATTAGCCATGTAAGCGGTAACCAGTTGATGCACCAGGTCTTCGTTGTATTCGCGACCGAACAACTCATCGGACGCACTCAGGTTTGCGCTCGCCTGACCCTTATCGTTAATGACTTTGAGTTCCATTACGCACCTGCCTTCACTGCCGGACGCACGATCACGCTGCCGTTCTGCGCGCCGGGAACGGCGCCCTTGACCAGCAACAACTGACGCGCGACATCAACGCGCACGACTTGTAAATTTTGAACCGTCTTCTGCTCATCACCCATATGCCCGGTCATGCGCTTGCCCGGGAACACCCGGCCCGGATCCTGCGCCATACCGATGGAGCCAGGCACATTGTGCGACTTGGAGTTGCCGTGCGACGCACGACCTGATTTGAAGTTGTAACGCTTGATGGTACCGGCGTAGCCCTTACCTTTGGACACGCCCGTCACATCGACATATTGACCCACCTGAAAAATCTCGACGCTGACCGTCGAGCCGGGTTGCAGACCGGCCAATTGTTCAGGGGATACGGTGAATTCCTTGAGTGCACTCCCGGCTTCCACACCCGCCTTGGCGTAGTGCCCGGCGGCAGCCTTGCTGACGCGGCCGGGACGACGCACACCGTGCGCCAACTGCACAGCGGTATAGCCATCGGTATCCACGGATTTAACCTGAGTGACACGATTGTTGGACACTTCCAGCACAGTCACCGGCAACGAGGAACCGTCTTCGGTGAATACGCGGGTCATGCCAATCTTGCGACCGACAAGTCCTAAGCTCATTTTATTTCCTCTTGTTAAGGGGCTGACTACAATTGGTCAGCCGATTTTTTTACTGCCAGGTACAACTATTACTGCAACTTGATTTCCACGTCCACGCCGGCTGGAAGATCCAGCTTCATCAGCGCATCCACCGTCTTGTCAGTGGGATCGACGATATCCATCAGGCGCAGATGGGTGCGAATCTCGAACTGGTCGCGGGATGTCTTGTTGACATGGGGCGAACGCAACACGTCAAAACGCTCGATCTTGGTCGGCAAGGGCACCGGGCCATTCACTACTGCGCCGGTACGTTTTGCCGTATCAACGATCTGCGCCGCCGACTGGTCAATCAAACGATAGTCGAACGCCTTGAGGCGAATGCGGATTTTTTGACTTTGCATAATTTTCTCTTGGTGTTACGCGGCAATGCCGCCAATTAAAGAACGAAAATCGCGTGGCCGCAGCCACGCGAGGGCGCGCATTGTATTCTTACTCGATAATCTTTGCAACCACGCCGGCGCCGACGGTACGACCGCCTTCGCGGATCGCGAAGCGCAGGCCTTCTTCCATGGCGATCGGGTTGATCAG
>Ga0154346_101_pt1 | contig 41403 bp, 43 predicted proteins | sample RifGroA2_FD_115874 | JGI IMG/M metagenome (GOLD analysis project Ga0154346, IMG submission 115874) | Gallionellales bacterium GWA2_60_18 | reverse complement strand
ACCGGCGGCAAGCGTCACCGGCACCACCCAGGGCAGAAAGTCAGCATATAACGCCGTGGCCACATAAAAAAGAGAGAACCCGGCCAGCACCACGCCAAACACATGTTTGGTCCACACCAGCCAGTCTCCGGATTTCGGCAGTTTCTGAATCAAACCGGAAAATGTACCCAGCAGTAAATAAGGCAGGCTCAGACCCAGCGACAAAACAAAAAACACCAAAAAACCTTTTACCGGATTTCCGTCCTGACTCACCAGCGCCAGCAATGCCATCGCGCCCAAGCACATGATGGCAGCGAAGCAGCATGTTCCGGTGGAGATCAACCTGACCGCGGACGAGTCGTTCGACGTGAACAAGGCGGAGCTCAAACCGGCGGCCAAGATCAAACTCAAGCAGCTGGCAGAACAGATCAAGACCTATACCTACGACAATATCGTCGTCACCGGCCACGCCGACCACACCGGAGCCAAAGCAGACAATCAGAAGCTCTCCGAACGCCGCGCCAACACTGTCTTCAACTTCCTCGTCAGCGAAGGCGTCCCCTCCGCCACGATGACCAGCAGCGGCATGGGCAGCAGCCAGCCCGTCACCAAACCGGAAGACTGCAACATGTTGCAGGGCAAAAAACTGGCCGAATGTCTCGCCCCGGATCGCCGTGTCAACATCAGCATCATCGGGATAAAGAACAAGTAATGGCCAACGCCGACCCGATCGAGCTGGAAAAATTCTCCCAGCTCGCCCACAAATGGTGGGATCCGAACAGCGAATTCAGGCCGCTGCACGACATCAACCCGCTACGCCTCGGCTACATCGACCGCTTGGCCGGTCTGGCCGGCAAGAACGTGCTGGACGTCGGTTGCGGCGGCGGTATCCTGTCGGAAAGCATGGCCGGACTGAATGCCAGCGTCACCGGCATCGATCTCGCCGACAAATCGCTGCAAGTCGCCAAACTGCATCTGCTGGAAAGCGGCAAACGGGTCGATTACCGCAAGATCGCCGTGGAAGACCTCGCCGCCGAGCAGCCCGGCCACTACGACATCGTCGCCTGCCTGGAGATGCTGGAACACGTGCCCGACCCGCAGAGCGTGATCGCCGCCTGCGCACAACTGGTCAAACCGGGCGGATGGGTGTTCTTCTCCACCCTCAACCGCAACCCGAAATCCTATCTCTTCGCCGTCATCGGCGCGGAATACGTGCTCAACCTGCTGCCGCGCGGCACGCATGATTTCGCCAAATTCATCAAACCCTCCGAACTGGCGCAATGGTGCCGCAACGCGGAACTGACCGTCGCCGACCTCACCGGCATGAGCTACAACCCATTCAACAAGGCCTATTCGCTGGGAACTGATACCAGCGTCAACTACATGATCGCTTGCCGGCGTGATTGAAGCCGTCCTGTTCGACCTGGACGGCACCTTCGCCGACACCGCCCCCGACCTCGCCGCCGCGCTGAACCACACCCGCGCCGCGCGCAACCTGCCGCCGCTACCGCTGGAAACCATCCGCCCGCAGGCCTCGCACGGCTCGCGCGGCCTGCTCGGGCTCGGCTTCGGCATCACCCCGGACGACCCGGACTACGACGCCCTGCGCGACATCTTCCTCGACTACTACGAGCACAACATCTGTGTGCATACCCGGCTGTTCCCCGGCATGGCCGAACTGCTCGCCGAGCTGGAGCGGCGCGGCATCAAATGGGGCATCGTCACCAACAAGCCGCGGCGCTACACCGTCCCATTGATGCAGGCGCTGGGCATGACCACCCGCGCCGCCTGCCTGGTCAGCGGCGACACCTGCGCAGAGGCCAAACCCCACCCCGCCCCGCTGCTCCATGCCTGCGAACTGGCCAGCGTCCCCCCCGCACACTGCCTCTACCTCGGCGATGATCTGCGCGACATGCAAGCCGCCAACGCCGCCGCCATGCCCGGCATCATCGCCAGCTACGGCTACGCCGGCAGCGATACCTCGGTCGAAAACTGGAACGCCCAGGGCAGCGTGGACAACCCTGCGGAACTTATCCGTTACCTCGCCCTCTGATACAGCGTGCTACAATCCGGCACGCTTGTAACAAACGAACCGGGGGCGACCTGGCTTCGACGTGGGTTGCAAAGCAGCGTAGGGCATACCGAGGACCCGCCACCTCGTAAATCAGCTGGAAAAAACTAGTCGCAAACGACGAAAACTACGCTTTAGCTGCTTAGTCAGCTAGACCTCGCACCTTCTCTCCCATGGGGAGGCTCGAAGCCGCAAGGCTGAGATGAGCGAGGTCCTAACATGGGATCGTGTCGAGCAGGGTCACTTTGCTCGAAGCTAAAAACAAGGTGACTCGTCCGGTGGCAGCCTGTCGGCTGGCGGCAAACGGATTAAATCAAATAACCAGACTAAGTATGTAGAACTATCTGTAGAGTGCTTGCGGACGGGGGTTCAATTCCCCCCGCCTCCACCAACAAATAAAAATGGCTGCCCGTCAGGGTGGCCATTTTTATTTGTTGCATGCGAAGTTGAGAGGGAATTGAAACCCCGTCCGGCACGGACGGCGGGGGCGGAGGGCGTAAAACAATACAGCACCTGCGTACTGTTTGTAGACCGAAGCGGCATTCGCATGCAGGCGAATGCGCGGCCTGCAAGGTAGCGGGGAATTCGAGCGGCACTGCTGCGAGCCTGCGAACGCCAGCGCGCATGCAGGCGAGTTGGCTGGCGAGTATGGTCAATCCCCCCGCCTCGACCATCAGCAACGACTGCCATCCTTCGCGGCAACTGTTTCGTGTGGCAAAAAATAGTCGCGCAAATCGTATAAAGAAAAAGGCTTCCATCGCTGGAAGCCTTTAAATATGGTGCGCCCGAAGAGATTCGAACTCCTGACCCCTTGGTTCGTAGCCAAGTACTCTATCCAGCTGAGCTACGGGCGCATTTTGAAGATGTTGCCTTGGCGGAGAAGGAGGGATTCGAACCCTCGATACAAGTTTAAGCTCGTATGCGCCCTTAGCAGGGGCGTGCCTTCGACCACTCGGCCACCTCTCCGAAGGCCGCGAATAATACTGACTCGGGGCTAAACGGTCAAACGGTTTATGCGTCTTCCTGATCCAGATCGAATGCTTTATGCAATACACGCACTGCCAGCTCCAGATATTTCTCGTCGATGACCACGGATATCTTGATCTCGGAGGTGGAGATCATCTGGATGTTGATACCTTCTTCCGCCAGGGTACGGAACATCTTGCTGGCGATGCCGACATGCGAACGCATCCCGACGCCGACCACGGAGACCTTGGCGGTCTTGTTGTCGCCCATCACGTCACGCGCGCCTATATGCGGCTGCACCTTGCTCTTCAGGAGGTCCATCGCCTTGGTGAAATCGTTGCGATGTACGGTAAACGAGAAATCTGTCGTGCCGTCCATGCCGACGTTCTGGATAATCATGTCCACGTCGATGTTGGCATCGGAGACCGGCCCCAGAATCTGGTAGGCGATGCCGGGTTTGTCGGGTACGCCGATTACGGTGATCTTGGCCTCGTCGCGGTTGAATGCGATTCCGGAAATGATGGCTTGTTCCATTTTGTCTTCGTCCTCAAAAGTAATCAGCGTGCCGTCGCCCTCTTCCTCGAAGCTGGACAGCACACGCAGCTTGACCTTGTATTTTCCGGCGAATTCCACCGAGCGTATCTGCAGCACCTTGGAGCCGAGGCTGGCCATTTCCAGCATCTCTTCGAAGGTGATGGTCTTCAGGCGGCGCGCTTCTGGCACCACGCGCGGGTCGGTGGTATAGACGCCGTCCACATCGGTGTATATCTGGCATTCGTCGGCACCCAGCGCGGCGGCGAGCGCCACGCCGGTGGTATCGGAGCCGCCGCGCCCCAGCGTGGTGATGTTGCCGTCCTCGTCCATACCCTGGAAACCGGCGACCACCACCACACAGCCGTTCGCCAGGTCGGTGCGGATATTCTGCTCGTCGATGCTGACGATGCGCGCCTTGGTGAAGGCGCTGTCGGTGAGTATCTTGACCTGGCCGCCGGTGTAGCTCTTGGCCTTCAGTCCCAGTTCCTTGAGCGCCAGCGTCAGCAGGCCGATGGTGACCTGCTCGCCGGTGGAGATGATCACGTCCAGCTCGCGCGGATCGGGATGTTGCTGAATCTGCTGCGCGAGCTGGATCAGGCGGTTGGTCTCGCCGCTCATCGCGGAGACCACCACCACGACCTGATGCCCTTGTGCCTTGAATTTCGCGACGCGTCGCGCCACGTTCTTGATGCGCTCCGGATTACCCACCGAAGTGCCGCCGTACTTCTGAACGATCAATGCCACGATTTTTCTATGCCTGACTTGTAAAAGTGGGCGCGATTCTAACGCAATTGCCTGAAAAAAACGAGGCGACGGGCTGCCGCAGTTTGCTACACTCAGCGGAGTTTTCCGCCATCCCGAACCAGCCGCCCCATGCCAGAAATCACGCCGCGCGACATCCCGGAACCATCCCTGCAACAGCTGCTCGACGCGGGCTATCCGCCCGCGCTGGCAAGGGTATTCGCGGCGCGCGGCATCTCCGACGGCATGCAGCTCGACACCTCGCTGGCCCGCTTGCTGCCGTTCGATCAATTGAAGAACGCCCGCGAAATGGCGCGCTTGCTCGCCGACGCGCTCGCCGCGCGGAAGAGACTGCTGGTCGTCGCCGACTACGATGCCGACGGCGCGACCGCCTGCGCCGTAGCGGTGCGCGGCTTGCGCGCTTTCGGCGCGCAGGTGGATTTCATCGTCCCCAACCGTTTCGAATACGGCTACGGCCTGACGCCGGAGATCGTCCGGCTGGCCGCCGCATCGCAGCCGGATGTGCTGCTGACGGTGGATAACGGCATCGCCAGTGTCGAGGGCGTGGCGGAGGCGAACCGCATGGGCATGCAGGTACTGGTCACCGACCATCACCTGCCGGGCGACACGCTCCCGGATGCCGCCTGCATCGTCAATCCGAACCAGCCGGGCTGCGGCTTCCCCAGCAAGCATCTGGCCGGCGTCGGCGTGATGTTCTATGTGCTGCTGGCCCTGCGCGCCGAGTTGCGCGAACGCGGCGAGTTCGCGCAACACCCCACCCTCTCCCTCAGCCCCTCTCCCGTAAACGGGAGAGGGGAGCCAAAATTGGCCGAATTGCTCGATCTGGTGGCGCTGGGCACGGTCGCCGACGTGGTGAAACTGGATCAGAACAACCGCATCCTGGTGCAGCAGGGATTGCTGCGCATCCGCGCCGGGCGCGCCTGTGCGGGTATCGCCGCGCTGCTGGAAGCCGCGAAGAAATCCCCGGCGCGCGCCTCCAGCCGCGATCTCGGCTTCACGGTCGGGCCGCGCCTCAACGCGGCGGGACGGCTGGAGGACATGAGTCTCGGCATCGCCTGCCTGCTGACCGACGATGCGGCAACCGCCCGCCAGATCGCCGCGCGGCTGGATGCGCTCAACCGCGAACGGCGCAGCATCGAGACGGAGATGCAGGACAGCGCTCTGGTCACGCTGGCGGATTTCGACCCCGCCGGGAATTCCAGCCTCGCGCTGTTCGACGAGAGCTGGCATCAGGGCGTGATCGGCATCCTCGCCTCGCGCCTCAAGGACAAGTTCCATCGCCCGGTGATCGCCTTCGCGCGCGCCAATGATGGCGAGCTGAAAGGCTCTGGGCGCTCCATCGCCGGGCTGCACCTGCGCGATGCGCTGGATCTCGTCAGCAAGCGCCAGCCCGCGCTGATCAGAAAGTTTGGCGGGCACGCGGCAGCGGCGGGACTGAGCATCGCGGAACCGGACTTCGCCGCATTCGCGCAGGCATTCGAGCAGGTCGCACGCGAATGGCTGGACGCCGAATCCTTGGCGCGGCGCATCGAGACCGACGGCACACTGGAACGCGCCGAGATGGATCTGGCAACGGCACGCCTGCTGGATGAGCAGGTGTGGGGACAAGGATTTCCCGCGCCGCAGTTCGACGATGTCTTCAGCGTGCAGAACCAGCGCGTGGTCGGCGAGAAGCACCTCAAGCTGCGATTGGAGAAACAGCGCGTCCCCTTCGACGCCATCCTGTTCAACCAGGCCGAAAACCTGCCGCCACGGGTGCGCGTCGTGTACAGCCTCGACGTCAATGAATACAATGGCACGCAGACCTTGCAGCTCATCATCCACAACTGGCGCAGCGCAGAGTGAGACATGGATACCGGTTTCCTCCACGGCAACGGCATCGAGACACTGCCGCAATTCCTCACCAGCCTGGCCATCGGCCTGCTGATCGGGCTCGAACGCGAACGTAACCCGTCGGCCAAGGCCGGCCTGCGTACCTTCGCGCTGGTTACCCTGTTCGGCACGCTGTGCGCGCTGCTCGCCGACGAGACCGGGACACCCTGGCTGCTGATCGCCGGACTGGCCGCCGTCGCCGGCATGATCATCGCCGCCTACCTCATCCCGCCGAATCGCGAAGATGACCCCGGCACCACCACAGTCATCGCCCTGTTGCTGAGCTACGCGCTCGGCGCAATGGTCTGGTACGGGCTGGCCAAACTCGCGGTGATGCTGGCGGTCGGCATCACCGCCCTGCTCTACTTCAAACCGGAACTGCGCGGCCTGTCGCAGCGGCTGACGCGGCGCGACCTGGTCGCGGTGCTGCAATTCTCCGTGCTGAGCTTCATCGTCCTGCCCATCCTGCCCGACCAGAGCTATGGCCCTTACCAGGCCTTCAATCCCTATCAGGCATGGCTGATGGTGGTGCTGATCTCCGGGCTCAGCCTGGCCGGATATGCCGCGCTGCACATCGTCGGAACCCGCTATGGCGCACCCCTGCTCGGCGTCATGGGCGGGCTGGTCTCCAGCACCGCCACCACCATGGTCTATGCGCGGCACGGCAAGGATGACCTCGTCATGGAAAAACTCGCGGCATCGGTGATTGTCATCGCCAGCACAGTGGTGCTGCTACGCCTGCTCGTCGTCAGCTCCGTGGTGGCCTACAGCGCGCTCTCCGGGCTGGTGCCGGTCCTGCTCGGCGGCCTCGCCGGCGGCCTGACCGCCATCCTGTACGGGTGGCGCAAGACCGACGAGACACCCGAGCTCTACCTGCCCAAGACCCGCAACCCGGCCGACCTCTCCACCGCACTCGGCTTCGGCCTGCTCTACGTGGTCGTGCTGCTCGGCGCGGCCTGGATGGCTGACATCGCGGGCAGCCAGGGTTTGTATATCGTGGCGCTGATATCGGGGCTGACCGACGTGGATGCCATCACCCTGTCCAGCCTGCGCCTGTTCAACCTCGGCCAGCTGGACCAACGCCAGACCGTCACGGCGATCGCGATCGCGTTCATCGCCAACCTCGCATTCAAGTTCGGCATGGTCGCCTTCATCGGCGGCTGGCAACTGGCGAGGCGCGTCATGGCAGGCTTCCTCGCCATGTCGGCAGGCGTACTGGCCGGACTGATTGCGTTATAATCGCGGCCTTTTCAGCACGCAACGACATCATCATGGAAGCCGAACAACTCAATGCCCTCTCCAACCAGTTGCAGGACCTCTCCGTCCGCAGCGCCGAACTGCGGAGGTATCTTTGACTTCGATACCAAGCGTGATCGTCTGGTAGAAGTCTCACAACTCGCCGAAGACCCCGCCATCTGGAACGACGCCAAGCGCGCCCAAGAACTGGGACGCGAGCGCAAGATGCTGGAAGATGTGGTATCCGGCCTGACGCAGATCCAGCAGAACCTCGCCGATGCCTCGGAACTGTTCGAGATGGCGCAAGCCGAGAGCGACGAGGACAGCCTGCAAAGCATCGCCACCGACGTCCGGGACATCGAAAAACGCGTTGCCGCGCTGGAATTCCGCCGCATGTTCGCCAACCCGATGGACCCGAACAACTGCTTCGTCGACATCCAGGCCGGCTCCGGCGGTACCGAAGCCCAGGACTGGGCGTCCATGCTGCTACGCATGTATCTGCGCTATTGCGAACGCAAGGGCTTCCAGGTCGAAGTGCTGGAACAGTCCGACGGCGAAGTCGCCGGCATCAAGGGCGCTTCCCTCAAGGTCAGCGGCGAATACGCCTACGGCCACCTGCGCACCGAGACCGGCGTGCACCGACTGGTGCGCAAGTCGCCGTTCGACTCGGGAAACCGTCGCCACACCTCGTTCTCCAGCGTGTTCGTCTATCCCGAAGTGGACGACTCCATCGAGGTCGATATCAACCCCGCCGACCTGCGCGTGGACACCTATCGCGCTTCCGGCGCGGGCGGCCAGCACATCAACAAGACCGACTCAGCGGTGCGCATCACCCACATTCCGACCAATATCGTGGTGCAGTGCCAGAACGACCGCTCGCAGCACAAGAACCGCGCCGAAGCCATGTCCATGCTGAAGTCGCGCATGTATGAAGAAGAACTGCGCAAGCGCAACGAAGAGAAGCAGGCGCTGGAAGATACCAAGTCGGATATCGGCTGGGGCCACCAGATCCGCAGCTACGTGCTCGACCAGTCGCGCATCAAGGATCTGCGCACCAACTACGAGGTCGGCAACACCCAGGCCGTGCTCGACGGCGACCTCGACGATTTCATCGCAGCGAGCCTGAAGCAAGGCGTTTAACCCGAGAGAACCATCATGACAACCGAACAACCCAACCAGCAACACGAAGAAAGCCAGATCATCGCCGAGCGCCGCGCCAAACTGTCCGCGATCCGCGAGAAAGGCGTCGCCTTCCCCAACGATTTCGAGCGCAAGCATCTGGCAGGCGGCCTGCATGCGGAATTCGGCGACAAGACAACCGAAGAGCTGGAAGCAGCGCAAGTCCATGTCGCGGTGGCCGGGCGCATGATGCTCAAGCGCGTGATGGGCAAGGCCAGTTTCGCCACCATCCAGGACATGAGCGGGCGCATCCAGTTGTTCATCAGCAACGGCGACACGGGCGAGGAAGCGCACAACGAGTTCAAGCATCATGACCTCGGTGACATCCTCGGCGCAGTGGGCGTGCTGTTCAAGACCAAGACCGGCGAGCTTTCGGTGCGCGTCACGCAAGTGCGGCTGCTGACCAAGGCGCTGCGCCCGCTGCCGGAGAAGTTCCACGGCCTCACCGATCAGGAGCAGAAATACCGCCAGCGCTACATCGACCTCATCACCAGCGAACAGGCGCGCAAGACATTCGCCGTGCGTTCCGGTGTAATCCAGGCGATCCGCGAATTCTTCGTGCGCCACGGCTATCTGGAAGTGGAAACGCCGATGATGCACCCCATCCCCGGCGGCGCCTCGGCCAAACCTTTCATCACCCACCACAACGCGCTGGACATGCAGATGTATCTGCGCATCGCGCCGGAGCTGTATCTCAAGCGGCTGGTGGTGGGCGGCTTCGAGAAGGTGTTCGAGGTCAACCGCAATTTCCGCAACGAGGGCTTGTCCACGCGACACAACCCCGAGTTCACCATGATCGAGTTCTACGAAGCCTATCGCGATTACAGGTACCTGATGGACTTCACCGAGCGCCTGTTCGCCGAAGTGGCGCGCAAGGTGCTGGGCACCACGGTCATCAGCTATCAGGGGCATGAACTCGATCTGGGCAAGCCGTTCCAGCGCCTGACCATGGTGCAGGCGATCCAGAAACACCATCCGCAGTTCACCGATGCGCAGCTCGGCGACCGCGAGTTCATCATCGGAGAACTGCAAGACCTGAAAGCCAAATACAAGCCGGAGGACGGCATCGGCGGATTGCAGCTTTCGCTGTTCGAGGAACTGGCCGAAGCGCACCTGTTCGAGCCGACCTTCATCGTCGATTACCCCATCGAGGTCTCGCCGCTGGCGCGCGCCTCCGACACCCGCCCGGACGTCACCGAGCGTTTCGAGCTGTTCATCGTCGGGCGCGAGATCGCCAACGGTTTCTCCGAACTGAACGACCCGGAAGACCAGGAAGCGCGTTTCGACGCGCAGGTCGCCGCCAAGGAGGCGGGCGACGAGGAAGCGATGTTCAAGGACGCCGACTACATCCGCGCGCTGGAACACGGCCTGCCGCCCACCGCCGGCGAAGGCATCGGCATCGACCGGCTGGTGATGCTGCTGACCGACAGCGCCAGCATCCGGGATGTGATCCTGTTCCCGCACATGCGTCCCGAATAAGACTGGAGCATACCCATGCTGGATAGCGCCTCCCGACAAAAACTTTTGCAGCTCTATCCGATGCTGCGCGAGCTGCCGGACACAGAGGTCGGGGAGCTGCTGAAGAACGCGACGGTGATGCGTCCGCCGACCGGTGCGACGCTGTTCGACGAGAACCAACCTTGCCGCGGCTTCCCGCTGCTGCTGTCCGGCAGCATCCGCGTCATCAAGGCCGCGCCGAGCGGGCGCGAGTTGCAACTGTACCGGGTCAAGCCGGGCGAGAGCTGCATCCTCACCAGCGGCTGCCTGCTGGGCCACACCCGCTATCAGGCGCGCGGCCTCGCGGAAGCGGAACTGGAGATGGTGTTCCTGCCCGCCAATGCCTTCTACGAACTGCTCGGCAAACACGAAGCCTTCCGCAACTACGTGTTCAACCTGTTCTCCGAGCGCCTCACCGACCTGATGCAACTGGTCTCCGCCGTCGCCTTCCAGAAGCTCGACCAGCGCCTGGCCAAGCTGCTGATCGGCAAGTCCAGCCCGATACGCGCCACCCACCAGGCGCTGGCCGACGAACTCGGCAGCGCGCGCGAAATGGTCAGCCGCCTGCTGAAGGGCTTTGCCGAACACGGCTGGGTGGAACTGGGGCGCGAGCAGATCGAAGTCGTCGATCCCGCCGCCCTCAAGGAGTTCGCCGAACTTTGAGTTTTGTGATTTTCGTCACATACAGAGGGGTTTGACTCCCCTATCCTGTGGCTTCCTTCAACCAACCCTAAGGAGCTCGAAATGAAACTCAACGTAGGCGGTATCGATCGTATTCTGCGCATCGTGGCAGGACTGGCACTCATCGCACTGGCAGCCACCGGCACCGTCGGCGTATGGGGCTACATCGGCGTAGTTCCGTTGCTGACCGGCATCTTCAAATTCTGCCCGGCCTATGCCATTTTCGGCCTGAGCACCTGCCCGCTGCAAAACAAGTAACCGTATCATCCCCTCCCCCGCTTCGCGTCCGGTCGCATGGCCGGACGCTTTTTTTCATTTCAAAGGAGAATGCCATGAAAAAACGATTCGCCTGTTCCGCGCTGCTGGTTCTGTGCTCCACGACCGCCACGGCGGAAGACATCGCTCAATACCGGGACGAGAGCCGCGCCATCGTCGGCCCGTTCATGCAGCAACTGATGGCCGCGAACAAGAAGGCGATCATGGAAGGCGGGCCGGAAGCTGCAATCAAGGTCTGCAAGGACATCGCCCCAGGAATGGCCGGCGATCTCTCGCGCCAGCACGGCATCCGCCTCACTCGCGTTTCGCTCAAGGTGCGCAACCCGCTGCTCGGCACGCCCGATGCATGGGAACAGCAAGTGCTGAAGGGGTTCGAACAGCGCGCCGCCAAGGGCGAGAATGCCGACGCGATGGAAGCCGCTGAAATCGCCAAGGAACCCAACGGCAGCTATTTCCGCTACCTGAAGGCCATCGCGCTGCAACCTGGATGTGTCGCCTGCCACGGCCCGGCCGCGCAAATCCCGGACAACGTGAAGGTGCGCCTGGCTGAAGACTATCCGCACGATCAGGCGACCGGCTATACCCCCGGCCAGATCCGCGGCGCTGTGAGCATCAAACGCCCGCTGCAAAACAAGTAACCGTATCACTCCCCCGGTTTCGCGTCCGGGCGCTTGGCCGGGCGCTTTTTTCGCCCCGCCCGCCCTGCCCCGGTGCGCGATGGACAATTCTTTTCATCGGGCGTATCGTTCCCGCCCCCTTCTCTCCGATGTTCGTTCCCGGGTAACCAGAGCATGAACAACTTTGACATACCGCAAACACCGGAAAACTGCTCGCATTCCGACTTGGCAAAATTGCAGGTGTTCGAAAAGATACTGAAGGGCAACGTCGAAGCCATCGTCATCACCGACACGCAGGGCGCCATCGAGTGGTTCAACAACACCTTTGCCTCGCTGACCGGCCACGCCGATGCGCACGGGAAGAACGCCGGTTTCCTGTTCTCCGGCGGACACAATACGTATGAGACCCTCAGCCGCAAGCTCAACAAGGCCAACCACCACACGGTCGAAGCCTGGATATGCCGCAAGGACGGCAGCGAGTTCCCGGTCGAACTGACCCTGAGCGCGGTGCGCAGCGATGCGGACATGATCACCCATCATGTGCTGGAGTTCTCGGACATCACGGAATTCCGCCATGCCCGCGAAGAGCTGATGCGGCGCACCCGCGAGCTGAGCCGCTCCAATCAGGAACTGGAACAGTTCGCCTATGTGGCTTCGCACGATCTGCAAGAGCCGTTGCGCATGGTGGCCAGCTACACCCAGCTCATCGCCCAGCGCTACCGCGGTCGTCTGGATGAAGACGCCGACGAATTCATCGCCTACGCGGTGGACGGCGCCACGCGCATGCAGGCCATCATCAACGACCTGCTGACGCTGTCGCGCGTCGGAACGCGCACTGCCGCTTTTGCCCGCGTGGACAGCAAGGCGGCGCTGGAGCGGGCGCTGGCCAATCTCCGCCTGAGCATCGCGGATAACGGGGCGGACATCGTTTGCGGCTCCATGCCCGCGCTCAACGCCGACGCTTCGCAGCTCACCCAGTTGTTCCAGAACCTGGTCGGCAATGCCCTCAAGTTCCGCAGCGAGCATGCGCCCAGGGTGGAGATCGGCGCGGAGCGCCAGGACGGCGAATGGGTGTTCCATGTGCGCGACAACGGCATCGGCATCGCACCGGAACACCATCAACGGATATTCATGATGTTCCAGCGCCTGCACAGCAAACAGGAATATCCCGGCACCGGCATCGGTCTCACCATCTGCAAGAAGATCGTCGAACACCATGGCGGACGCATCTGGATCGAATCCGAACCGGGCAAGGGAACGGCGTTCAATTTCAGCATCCCCGCCGATCTGTCATGAAGGAGGCCAATATGAATACCGACTCTCCCGGAAGGCCGGTGGATTTCCTGCTGGTCGAGGACAATCCCGGCGACGTGCGCCTGACGCAGGAAGCGCTCAAGACCCACAAGGTGCAGAACAACCTGCATGTGGTGAGCGACGGCGAAGAGGCCATGGCCTTCCTGCGCAGGCAGGGCAAGTACGCCGATGCGCCACGCCCCGACATCATCCTGCTCGATCTCAACCTGCCTCGGAAGGATGGGCGCGAGGTGCTGGCTGACATCAAATCCGACCCCGCCCTCAAGACCATCCCGGTGGTGATCATCACTTCATCCGAGGCAGAGCAGGATGTCGTCCGCTCATACAACCTGAATGCCAATTGCTATGTGACCAAGCCGGTGAATCTTGACCAATTCATTAAGGTAGTGCAATCTGTCAACGATTTCTGGCTTACCATAGTAAAATTGCCCAGCAGCGTCGAATAAGAACGCGCAGGCCCGCCTCACTTCAACAACAAAAATAAGCAGCGGAAGGCAACCAATCCATGAACGCACTTCAGAGCAAGGCCAGTTACCTGACACTGGTGCACCCCGGTTTTGCCGGGAATTCCGGCGAATCGCGCACGGGCACCGCAGCACATTCGCCCGCCGGTGATGAAGCCACCGCCGCTGCCACCACCCCTCCGGTCAACATCCTGCTGGTGGAAGACAACCCGGCCGACCGCCGCCTGGTCACGGAACGGCTGAGCAACTGTCGCAGGGAATTCAATCTGGTGTGCGCGGAAAGCATCGGCGATGCATTGCTTGCGCTGTCCCGGAATAAAATCTCGGTCATCCTGCTCGACCTGCGGCTGCCCGATTGCTGCGACCTCGATTCCCTCACCCGTATCCACGCGGCGGTGCCGGGCACCCCCATCGTGGTGCTGAGCGAGATCGAAGACGAAGCGCTGGCGCTCAAGACGCTCCAGCACGGCGCGCAGGACTTCCTGGTGAAATGGCACACCAACGAGCACCTGCTGGTGCGCGCCATCCAGTACGCGCTGGAGCGCAAGCAGGTGGAAGAACACCTCTACCATCTCGCCCATCACGACACCCTCACCGGCCTGCCCAACCGCAAGCTGTTCTATGACCAGTTCAAACGGGCGCTTGCCGTGGCACGGCGGAACGACCTCATGCTGGCCGTCATGTTCCTGGATCTGAGCGAATTCAAGAAGATCAACGACAACCTCGGGCACTGCTGCGGCGACATCCTGCTGCAGACGGTCGCCCGGCGTCTGGCCGCGTCCGTGCGCGAGACGGACTGTATCGCGCGCGTCGGCGGCGACGAGTTCATCGTCGTGTTCACCATCAGCAATCCGGAAGATGCTTCGATCGCTGCGGCCAAACTCCTGGAAGCCTTCAATGAGCCGTTCGCGCTGGGAAACCATTCGGTTCGCACCCACGCGAGCATGGGCATCAGCCTCTATCCCTCCGATGCCGAAGACATGGAGAACCTGATCAGGAACGCGGACATGGCGATGTACCAGGCCAAGGCCGAAGGCCGGGATGCCAGCCGTTTCTGGTTCTACTCCCCGGAACTCAACACCCGGTATGCCGACCTCATGCGCGCCGAAAGCCAGATGCGGCAAGCGCTGGAGAACGGCGAATTCGTGATCCACTACCAGCCGCAGGTGGACATCCACCACGGCAGACTGGTGGGAATGGAAGCGCTGCTGCGCTGGCAGCACCCGGAAGACGGGCTGCTGATGCCCGCGCGCTTCATGTCCACGCTCGAAGAAAGCGGCTTCATCGTCGAGGCCGGCGCATGGGGGCTGCGCGAGGCCTGCAAGCAGAACAAGGCCTGGCAGCAGGCCGGCCATCCACCGCTCGTCATGGCCGTGAATATCTCCTGCCAGGAACTCTGGCACACGGATTTCATCGCCTGCCTGGAGTCGGTACTCGACGAGACCGGGCTGGAACCCAGGTGGCTGGAGCTGGAGATCAGGGAAGAATCCATCGAGAAGGACGAGGAACTTGCCGCCGAACGCCTGGCCGCGATCAATGCGCTCGGCGTGCGCATCGCGCTCGACAACCTCGGCCACAGCCACATCCCGCTGAGCTTCCTGACGCGTTTCCCGATCCATGCGATCAAGATAGACCGTTCCATCGTGAGCGACGTCGCCACCGACGCCAACCACGCCTCGATCACCAAGGCCGTGATCGCCATCGCCCGCGTGCTCAACATCAAGGGCCTGGCCGAGGGCGTGGAAACCAAGGAACAGCTCGATTTCCTCAAGACCGAGCACTGCGACGATGCGCAAGGCTACATGTTCGGCAAACCGCTCCCACCGGCCGACTGCATCTGCCTGATGCAGCGGCTGAAAAGCGGGCACGGCGTCACCCTGCCCATCTGACCGCGTGCCGCCGCAAGGCGGTGCGCCGGGTTCCGCAACAGGCAAACCATGAACCCTTCCACTTTGCACATCGAACTGCAAATCACCGGGATGCACTGCGCATCCTGCTCGGCACGCCTCGAGAAATCCCTGAACCATCTGCCCGGCGTCAAAGCCGTAGTAAATATCGCCACAGAAAAAGCCAGCATCGGCTTCGACCCCGCCACCAGCGATATCGAGACCATCATCGCCGCCGTGCGCAACACTGGCTTCGACGCGCATCCGCTGCGCGACTTCGCCGCCGAGAAGGCGGAGCGCGCCGCCGCCTACCGCCGCGAGCAGTTGCGCTTCGCGTTTGCGGCGCTGCTCAGCCTGCCGCTGCTGGCGGAGATGCTGACCATGCTCGTCGGCATCCACCTGATGCTGCCGGGCTGGCTGCAATTCGCGCTCGCCACGCCGGTGCAGTTCATCGCGGGCTGGCGCTTCTACACTGGCGCATGGAGCAGCATCAGGAGCGGCGGCGCGAACATGGATGTGCTGGTCGCGCTCGGCACCAGTGCCGCTTGGCTGCTGAGCGCCGTCACGCTGCTGTTCGCCCTCGACCAGCCGCTGTATTTCGAGGCGAGCGCCATGCTGATCACGCTGATCCTGCTCGGTAAACTGCTGGAGGCGCGCGCCAAGGGCAAAGCTTCCAGCGCGCTGGAAGCGCTCATCAACCTGCAGCCGAAGATGGCGCACGTCGAGCGCGACGGTGTGTTGCAGGAACTCGCCGTCGAACAGATGCGCGCGGGCGACGTGTTCCTGGTGCGTCCCGGCGAGAGCGTGCCGGTCGACGGCGTCGTGCTGGAAGGCGCTTCCGGCATGGACGAATCCATGCTCACCGGCGAAAGCCTGCCACAAGCCAAACAGCCGGAAGACAAGGTCTATGCCGCCACCCTCAACCAGCACGGCGTGCTGAAATGCAGCGCGCTGGCAGTCGGTTCGCACACCCAGCTCGCCGCCATCATCCGGCTGGTGGAACAGGCGCAAGGCTCCAAGGCCGCCATCCAGCAACTCGCCGACCGCATCTCCGCCGTGTTCGTGCCGGCAGTGCTGGTCGTTGCGCTGCTCACCCTCAGCGGCTGGTGGCTGGCCGGTGCCGATCTCGGCACGGCCATCATCAACGCCGTCTCGGTGCTGGTCATCGCCTGCCCGTGCGCGCTGGGGCTGGCCACGCCGACCGCGCTGGTGGTCGCCACCGGACGCGCCGCGCAGGCAGGCATCCTGGTCAAGGACGCCACCGCACTGGAACGCGCCCATCAACTCGCCGTGCTAGTGGTGGACAAGACCGGCACGCTGACCGAGGGTAAGCCCGCCGTCACCGACCTACTGCCCGCGCCCGGCATCGCGCCGGACCAACTGCTGCACGTCGTCGCCGCGCTGGCGCAGAACTCCACCCATCCGCTGTCGCGCGCCCTGCTCGATTACACCGCAGAGCACGGCATCGCACCGGCACAGGCCGCACAACTGCATGAATACTCCGGACAGGGGCTAAGCGCCGAACTCGACGGCGCGCCCTGCCTGCTCGGCTCGCCTGCCTTCGCCGCGCAACAGGGCGTTGCGCTCGACGCTGCGGCGGTGCAGGCGCTACAGGCAGAGGGCAAGAGCATCATCGTGCTGGCACGCAACGGCGCGGCGCTCGGCCTCATCGCGCTGGCCGACCGGCTGCGCGACAGCAGCCGCGCGGCGGCGGCACGGCTGGCCGCGATGGGCGTGCGCGTGGTGATACTGAGCGGCGACAATCGGGCGACTGCGCAGGCCATCGCGCACCAGGCGGGCATCACGGAATTCATCGCGGAAGTGCTGCCGCAGGACAAGGCGGCCAAAGTGGATTCGTTCAAGGCCGAAGGCCGACTCGTCGGCATGGCCGGTGACGGCATCAACGATGCGCCCGCGCTGGCCGCCGCCGATGTCGGCTTCGCCATGCGCAGCGGCAGCGACATCGCCATCGAGACCGCGGACATCACGCTGATGCGCAACGACCTGGCGAGCGTGGCGGACGCGATCTCGCTGTCGCGCGCCACCCTCGGCAAGATACGCCAGAACCTGTTCTTCGCCTTCGCCTACAACGTGCTCGGCATCCCGCTCGCCGTGGCGGGCATGCTCAATCCGGTGGTCGCCGGCACGGCGATGGCATTGAGCTCGGTGTCGGTGGTGAGCAACGCGCTGCTGCTGAAACGCTGGAAGCCCAAGGCGTAGAGTGGGCATATGGATGTAGGAGCGGCGGAAGGCGCGATCTTCATTCGCGGCTGCCGCCGCTCCTACAAAAGACGCCGCAAACCGGTCACCAGAATTGTAGGAAGGGTTGAGCGTAGCGATACCCATCAATCGTTGGCCGGTTTAACGATGGGTATCGCTACGCTCAACCCATCCTACGCCTGCTGATGATTAACCCGGCTGTCCGTCCGCGCGCAGCCGCCAGTACAGCGGCAGGTAACGCCATCCCCACGCAATGAAGCAGGCCAGCCAGACCAGCGCTGCCGCCAGATACACGCCTATCCCCAGCTGAATCGGCAGCACGTCCGCCAGCACGCGCAACAGGGCGACCAGCTGGATCCCGGCGAACATCAGTTTGACGGCACCATCCACCTGCATCGGCATGCCGGAATGCCCCAGCGTGACGCGCGTGCCCATGCCGATCAGCAACGTGGCGAAACAGCCGATGGTCAGCGCATGCAGCGGCGCAAGTCCCCAGATGTGCTGCCCGCCGACGAGCAGCGCAAGGCTTTGCGCGGCGAACAGCAGCATGGCGATGCCGAGCCAAGCGAAGCCGATATGCAACACGGCGAGCAGCGGGACGCGCAGGCTGCGGCGCAGCCTCCAGACATGGGTCAGATAAAGCGCGGCAAATGCCAGCGGCAGGTCGGCCAGCCACAGCCATGCGCCCGCGCCGGCGAGTTGCAGCAGGCCGTGCGCCGCGCTGCCCGCCAGCATCACCCACCAGGTCCAGAGCGGGCGCGGCACGAGCGGGCCCTGCAGCGCGCTGTTGGTGAAAAACGGCAGCATGCGGTGCGCGACGCTGGCGAACACCGGCAGCAGGAACAGCCACATCCCCCCGTCGATGGCGAGGCGCAGCCAGATGGCATCGGCGCCCGACAACCAGGTCGCGTAGGCGGCCAGACCGCACCAACCCAGACACAGCGCGACGAACAGCATCTGCGGGTGTTGCTTGTCCGGATGCCTGGTGTCGCGCAGCACGCGCAACAGCGCATACAGCGCCATGCCCCAGCCGGCCAGCATACCGAGCACAGCGACGAGCAACACGCCATGCCCCAGCAACAGCCCGGCATAAAAACCGGCCACCCCCAGCATCATCGACACGAAGGCGGGCACATAACGGCGCGCGGGTATCTCCCGGCCGTTCATCCAGCGCGGGAAGGTGGTCATCAAAAAGCCGAACATGAACATCGGGAACAGCCCGTAGACCATCAGCCAGCCGTGGATGGCGGCGGGGGCGATCGGCCAGTCCACGGGTTGCCCGGCGATGCCATAGCGGGTCGTCAGTTCGAGCAGCCACCACAGCATCACTGCGATGGCTTGCAGTGTGCCGCCGAAGAACATGACGCGATGGGGTGCGGCGGTGAAGACCGTCCAGCGTTGTGAGATGCTCATGACTTGCTCCGTTTGTCCGAGGCGGCGTCGCCGGGCTTGCTCCGTCCTGCCTTGGGCAACGGCTGCAGGATGTGTTCGAGCACTTTGGCGTTCTTCACCAGGTCGGCCAGCGACACCGCGCGCAGCACGCCGAAAAAGGCGGCACGCGCCTGCTCCAGCACGCCGGTCAGCAGGCACGCGCCGGAGATGACACACTGGTCCCGCGCAGCCGTGAAGCATTCGACCAGGTCGAAATTGTCCTCGGTCGCGCGCAGCACTTCCTCGATATTGATTTCCTCCGGCGCGCGCGCCAGACGGATGCCGCCGTTGCGCCCCTGCACGCTCTCGATCAGTCCGGAACGCGTCAGCTGATGAGAAATCTTGACCAGATGATTATTGGAGATGGCGAACCGCTCGCTCACCTCCCGGATCGTGACCAGATTGTCCCGCCGCAGCGCCAGATACATCAGCAGCCGCAGCCCCAGATCGGAATATTGTGTCAGCTTCATGCAGGGACGATATCGCTATTTGCGCATGAAGTCGATGACGATCTGGCCGGGTTCGCGCGCGACGTAGCTGATCTCGATCTTCTCGCCATAACGGTCCTGCAACTGGGCGAGCAGCGGCAACGGATCATGGTCGTTGACGAACAGCATGGTCTCGCCCGCGTGCAGCGAATCCAGCGCACCGAAGATCGCGGCGTGGCGGAAGCGCTTGGCGACGCCGCGCGCGTCGAAATGGTAGCGCATGTCTGGATTGAACGAGTTGGCGCAATTGTGTGTCATGATCGAACTCCTTGATAGTCAGGTTATATGGACGGGGCATCATGCAGTCATGCCGCAGAGGCGCAACTAACATGTACGAATAATACATGTTTTATTGTACAATGCAAAAAATCGCTGCCATCCATAACCGCCAAAAGGAGACCGACATGCCATCCATCGCCGAATTCATGACCGCCAAACACAAAGCCTGCGACGACGATTTCGCCCTTGCCGAAGAGGCCGCCCTGTCAGAAAACTGGGACGAAGCACAAAGCGCTTTCGATGTTTTTCACGACGACATGGCACGGCATTTCCTGATGGAAGAGAAGCAGTTGTTCCCCGCCATCGTCGACGCCGGCGGCCCGGCCGGCCCGGTACAGGTGATGCTGATGGAGCATGAGCAGATGAACGACCTCATGTCGCAACTGGCAGATGCCCTCGCCGCCCGCGATGCGCAACGTTACGCCGGCCTTTCGGAAACGCTGCTGATCGTGATGCAGCAACACAATCACAAGGAAGAAAACATCCTCTATCCCATCGCCGACCGCGTGCTGGCGAACGAGAGCGTATCCATGCTGGAGCGCATGCAGTCGGCCTGAATACCCGGCCGGTTCCACCAGATGAACAGCAAGGAAACACAATACCTCGATGTGCGCTGGCTGCCGCCGCCGGAGCCGTTCGAACACATCACGCGGGCGCTGCAAACGCTGCCCGCCGGTAGCGCGCTGCGGGTACACATCCACCGCGAACCCTTTCCGCTGTACGACGTGCTGCGCGAGTCCGGTCATGCCTGGCAGACCACCGCGCTGGCCGACGGCACATTCGAAATCTTGATCACGGCGGCCGCATGAGGATCGCCTCGCTCAGCACCGACCAGGCGCCGCCGATCTCCGTGCCGCTGCGCTTCTTCGCCGTTGCGCCGCTGTTCCTGATCCTGGCGGCGTTGTTCCTGGCGACCGGCGAAGGCGATCCGTTCGCCGATACACATTCCCCCGCGCTGCTTGCCGCGACGCATTGCATCACGCTCGGATTCATGGCGATGGTGATGTTGGGCGCGACGCAGCAGATATTGCCGGTACTGATCGGCAGCCCCGTCCCTGCCTCGCGCAACGTGGCGTGGCTCACCGTCCTGCCGCTGGGCGCGGGAGCGTTGTCCCTGTCCACCGGGTTCGCGCTGGTCAGCGCACCTTTTCTTGATCTGGCCTGGCCGTTGCTGGGCATAGCCTTCGCGGTATTCATCGCCGCCGCGCTGGTCAGCCTGGGGCGCGCCGCGACGCGCAACGTGACATGGGTCTCCATCCTGCTCGCCCTGCTCGCGCTCGCCGGGGCGGTCACGCTGGGCATGATGCTGGCCAGCGGCTACGCCTCCGGCACGATACTGGACTACACCCGATGGTCCGGGGCACACCTCAGCCTGGCGCTGGGCGGCTGGGTGACACTATTGATCGTCGGCGTGTCCTATCAGGTGGTACCGATGTTCCAGATCACGCCCAACTATCCAAAATGGCTGACCGGCATGCTGGCGCCCGCGCTGTTCGCCGTCCTGCTGCTGCGGCTGGCAACGCCCGCTCCGCTGGAGGCTGCGCTGGAGATCGCATTCTGGCTGCTGGCCGGCGGCTTCGCCGTGGTGACGCTGCGCCTGCAAGGCCAGCGCCGCCGCAAGGTGGCGGATGCCACGCTGAGCTTCTTCCGGCTCGGCCTGGCCGCGCTGCTGCTGACGGCGGCGCTGTCGCTGGCCGCGCTGCTCGTGCCGGACGCTGCCGCAACGTTGCGCCTGCTGTCCGCCATCGCCTTCATCGGTGGCTTCGCCCTGTCGCTGATCCACGGGATGCTCTATAAGATCATCCCGTTCCTGGTCTGGTTCCACCTGTTCCGCGGCGGCCCCAACGCCATGAAAGTCGGCATCCCGAACATGAAGGAAGTCATCCCGGAACGCTGGATGTGGTGGCACTTGTATTTGCATGGCGCCACACTGCTCGCGGCGCTGTGCGTTCCCTGGTTCGGCTGGATGCTGTGGCCGGTCGCGCTCGGGTTGCTGCTGCAAGGAGTGCTGCTGGAATATGCCGTGCTGACCGGCATCGCGGTCTATCGGCGCACACTGATGCGCATCGAACAGGCGGCGGCGTGAGTATCCCGCTGCTCAAGACCGTGCATGTCTCTTGCGTCGCAACCAGTTTCGCGCTGTTCTTCCTGCGCGGCATCTGGATGCTGCGCGAATCGCCGCTGCTGCGACGGCGCTGGAACGAACTCGTGCCGCATGCCGTCGATACGCTACTGCTCGCCAGCGCCATCGCGCTGGCCATTTCCACCGGGCAATATCCGTTCGAGCAAAGTTGGCTGACCACCAAGATCTTCGCGCTGCTGCTGTATATCGTACTGGGAGCCATCGCGCTCAAGCGCGGACGCAGCAAGGCCATACGCCTGAATGCCTGGCTGGCGGCACAGGCGGTGTTCGGCTACATCGTGCTGGTCGCCGTTTACCGCACCCCTACCCCATTCATCCATTGAGGAGCCGCACCATGAACCCGTTCACATCGCAGCAAGCCGCGCCCGGTTTCGACCACCCGCTGGAACTGCTGCACGCCTGCCACGGCAAGATCATGTACCAGTGCGGCACCCTGCGCAAACTGGCCGCGCACCTGGCGAGCAAGGGCTGCGACGAGCAGGCGCAACAGGCGGCGCAAGGCATCCTGTGCTACTTCGACACCGCCGGCGGATTCCACCATCAGGACGAGGAAGAAGACCTGTTCCCCGCGCTGCGCGCCACGGGCGATGCGCAGGCGGAGGCGTTGCTGCAACGCCTGCTGCGGGAACACGAGGCGCTGGCCGCAAACTGGAACGAAGTGCGCCCGCTGCTGGCACAGATCGCGGAAGGAACGCCCTCACCGCTGGCCGAAGCGCTGACCGAACGCCTCATCATGGGCTATTTCAACCACATCGATCTGGAAGAAAAGGAACTGCTGCCGCTGGCCACGCGCCTGCTCGACCCGCAACGGCTGGAACAACTGGGCCGTCGCATGGCGGAACGGCGCGGCGCAAAGTTTCCCCCGTCAGCGGTCGCCTGAGCCAACGACACTCATTACAGGATCGACCATCATGCCTTACGTGAACATCAAGATCACCGAAGAGGGTGTCACCTCCGAACAGAAAGCGCGACTCATCGAAGGCGTCACCAACCTGCTCAGGGACGTGCTCGGCAAGAACCCGGCAACGACCATCGTCGTCATCGACGAAGTTCCCACGGACAACTGGGGCATCGCCGGCGAACAGGTATCGTCGCGCAGGAAGCGGGGAATGTAGCGCCCATGCCGGAAAGGTGAATCACCCACGGCCACTTTATGACCGATCCGGATGCACTAGAATGCCGGTTCGTCTCAACCGCAACACCTGCACAAGAGGATCAGCCATGCCGGGAACACATACGAAATTGATCGTCGCGATCGCGACCGTGCTTTTCGCCGGAAGCGCCATCGGAGAAGGCATGGGCGAAAGGCACATGCACAGCTTCGCCAAGGATGTCGATGCGTTCCATGCCGCGCTCGCGCCGCTATGGCACGCACCGGCAGGCAAGGAACGCGCGCAGAACGTTTGTGCCCAAGCACCCAGGCTGGAGAGTCTGGCAAGAGAAGTCCACAGCGGCGACGCCAAACCACTGCTGTCATCCATCACCGCCTTGCAGGCACAATGCCGAACCAATCCTGCCGACATCGATGCCGCGTTCTCGCAGGTACACGAAGCGTTCCATCACCTCGCCATGCCCAACCGGCATTGACGACAGCGAGGCCGGATAGCGCTTACCGGGTGCAATCGACACATGGGGCATTTAAGCGGTCGGCTCTGTGCCATGAGCAGCTCCTCGTCCAATGCAAATATTTCGGACTCGCCTGATATTAAGAACGATGTTTTAAGCGTACTCTTCACTAATACGCCGTACTTATAGCTAGATTCCGCTCCCCAGATCAACGAGGCCAACATGAAGAACTTACTTGGGTATTCTGCGGTTCTGATTTTGTCAGTGTCAATCAGCGGTTGCGGTTCTGTCATGTTTCATGAACAGGACAGGCTTGCAATGGGTGGACAGTATTCAGAGCTTGAACGGTCATCTGAGGAAGGTAAAGATATTTCCTCTGCGAAGAGTACGGATCTTATAGAGGCATGTATTAGCTACTCAAAGCTAAAGAAATACAACAAACTCTTCGCTTGTCTCGATCAGTTGGAGAACAACATAAAACAGGGAGACAAGCTAGTTGTGCATCACGGTATGTTTTCTTGGAATTATCCGGAAAATATAAGTGTTATTCCCGCTCTGCTCAAAGCCGAGGCCTATGTAGAGTTTGGGGATTACGAGAAGTCGGTTTCGTTTGCAAAAACCGCATACGAGTTGCTCCCAGCGGTTGAGTGGACCTCTAAAGATCGCACCAATTCGTGGGTACGTCGCTTTAGAATTCGCTCCTGGGGCCTGCTCGCATTGGCATATGCACTGAAAGGAGATCATAACCAGGCTTCGCAATTTGTGACCCAACTTGAAAATGAGAGTGCAACTTCCTCAGAATTTTGGCTGACCCCCGGAGGGATACAGTCTGCGATAAATAAAGAGAAGGGATTTGAATTGGCAAGGGCGTATATGGCCCTAGGCCAATATGACCGGATTCTGGCCGCTAAAGGGAATTTCTGGGATGCGTTTGCCAGTGTGAGTGAAGGCATGTTCGGGACTCTGTTTGCCTTTGTTGATTTGCCCAAGGCATTCATGACAAATAAAGCCCTTTATGAGACTGGCCATATCAAAGAGGCAAAAGAGGGATATGACAGGCTTTTGAGTAAGCCTGAGACAAAATCCAATGGGGAAATCTACTGGGCAATACTGTTGGACAGGGGCAGGATTTCTCAGGCAGAAGGCAACATGAATCAAGCAATTGATTTTTACAAGCAGTCAATTGATGTGATAGAAAGTCAGCGCTCGACCATAAATACTGAGGCTAGCAAAATAGGATTCGTAGGAGACAAACAGGCCGTATATGGGCGGCTCATCGCTCTTCTTGTTGAGCAAGGCCAAGCTGGGGAAGCATTCGATTATGTAGAGCGCTCCAAATCGCGGGCACTGGTCGATATGCTGGCATCCAAGAAAGACTTCGCAGCACCGGCGCGCGACCCGGAGAAAGTCAAATTGGTGCTGGCGCAACTCGACACGGCTGACTTGGGAATGCGAGTGCAAGATGTAGATGCAAAGTCAGATGCCCGGTCAACAGGTACCCGCAACCTGCAGGTGGCACGGGATGCTCTGCAGACGGCGGCACCAGAATTATCTTCGCTGGTAACCGTCACATCTGTTCCTTCAGCCAAACTCAGTTCGCTGATTGGATCTGACGAAACACTGATCGAGTATTACTACAACGGCGACAATCTGATCGCTTTTGTTCTCAGCCGCACCGGTCTTTCCGTCACGAAGCTCAATGGCTCTGGCCTGGACTCACAAGTACAAGCATTGCGCGCGGCAATCGAGCAGCCGGGTACTGAAACCTGGCAGACACCGAGCCGTATGCTCTACGAGAAACTTTGGAAACCTCTCGAAAGCAGCATTCCAACAAAAAATGTGATCATCGTCGCACACGGTTCACTGCATTACCTACCATTCAGTGTCCTTCAAGCAAGTGATGGCAGTCTATTGATTGACAGCGTAGGCTTGCGATTCCTGCCCAGTGCAAGCGTACTCAAATTTTTACATCCGCTATCCACAAAGAAGGACTCACAGCTCCTCGTGCTTGGCAACCCCGACCTTGGCGATGCAAAACTTGACCTTAAGTTTGCCGAGAGCGAGGCACGTCTTATAGCTGGCATGAATCATACAACACGGCTGCTGGTGCGACTTGATGCTTCAGAAACCAACTTCAAAAAAACAGCCGGAATATTTTCGAAATTACACTTCGCCACCCATGGAAAGTTCCAATCTGATGATCCACTGAATTCCGGCCTCTACCTTGCCAAGGATATCAAGAACGATGGCGTGCTTACCGTCGGTGAGCTCTACTCGATGAATCTGGATGCGGATCTTGTTACGTTGTCGGCATGCGAAACAGGGCTTGGCAAAGTTGCCAATGGGGATGATGTCGTCGGCTTGACACGAGGATTTTTATACGCAGGCAGCCGATCAATTGTTGCCAGCCTGTGGAGCGTCGATGATCAGGCTACCGCAATCTTGATGAAGGCTTTTTATGAAAATCTCTCCGATAAGAACAAGCAGGATGCACTGCGTTTGGCGCAGTTGAAGTCCCGTAAAATATTCTCTCACCCGTTCTACTGGGCGGCATTTCAATTGACAGGGCGTGCTGATTAAGAGCGTCTCTGTGTGCAGAAATAGCAAAGTGCGGAGATTGATTCGGGAGTGAGAGGAGCTTTTCTGGGTAAGTCAAATTAGTAAATTTGACTGGCTGCTATCCGGTTAGTTGATGGGTGGGTATGGGTCGAAAATGGAAGTTTGACCAGCCGCAATCAATCAGAACCATCCTGATCTCAGGCGCTTCATTCGATCTCTTCCACCTTGATCAATACGTTGCGCCGTTCCTGTGAACGCGAGGCGCTGCGGGTCGTGATCGTGCCATCGTCGATGTCGTTCTGCTGCCCTGTCCCGCCCACCACCAGCCATTCGCCGAGTCGCCCGGATACGGTGCTCGATGCCTGCTGGGTGCGCGTGGTCGGATAAGTGCTGCCGCCCGAAACCAGCGCGTCGTTCTGCGCGCCGACTTCCAGTGTGACGCGGTCGCCGTTGACGCGCGGCAGCACGTAGAAGCCGCTGTCCACTTGCTGATACTGCGTGCTGTCGATCACCTCGGTGCCCCACGGGCGCTGTATCACCTGGCGTTGCGCCACCGGCACGCTCTGGCCGCTGCGCACCAGCGCACGGTTACCTTCCAGCACCTGCAACTGCTGTGTCTTGTGGTCGTTCTCCAGCGAGCGGGTGGAGGTCACTCTGGCGCGCAGCTTGTCCTGTCCCTGCCCGAGTTCGACGTTCAGCCCGCTGGTATCGCCGCTGCCCGGTACGCTGAGGCGTGCATCCTTGCCGATACCTATGCTGCCGGAGACTTCGGTCAGGCGCGCGATGGTGTCGCTGTCCACGTCCTGCATCACGGTGATGCGCAACCGGCGCGGCGCGACATCGAGGCTCTCCAGCAGTTTTTTGATCTCGGTCAGGCGTTTGGGCGAAGTGCGCAGGATGAGCTGGCTGTTCATGCCGCTGGCGACATCGTCGCCATCCAGCAGCGGACGGATGATAGGCAGCAGCTCTTCCGCGTTGCGGTGCTTGAGCGCGATCACTTCCAGCTCGGCCCATGCGGGCGCGGCAACCAGCAACAATGCGAGACTCACGAGAACATTTTTCATGGCGAGCTCCTGCTTTACAGACGCGGCCACTTTACCGTAAATTCCGCGCCATGCAACGCATCATCCCTTTCTGCTTCTTCCTGCTGCTCGCCTGCGCTACGCCTGCCCATGCCTCGGAACCTGCCGGTGACGGTCAGGCGAACGAGGTCGCGTTGTACGCCATGAGTCTCGCCGACACGCCGTACCGTTATGGCGGCAACTCGCGCGACGACGGTTTCGATTGCAGCGGTTTCGTGCGCTATGTGTTCGAGAATGTGCTGGGAGTGAGCTTGCCGCGCACCAGCGCGGAGATGGGCGGTGCGGGTGAGGCGCTGACCGGCGATGAACTTCGCCCCGGCGATCTGGTGTTCTTCAATACGCGCAAGCGCCCGTTCTCGCATGTCGGCATCTATCTCGGCGAAGACCGTTTCGTGCATGCGCCCGGCAACGGCAAAGCGATCATGGTGGTGAACATGCAGGAGAAATACTGGCGCACGCGCTACAACGGGGCGCGGCGGCTCACTTCGGCGAACTAGCAGGCAAGACAAGACCCTCCTGAATAATGAATATCGCGCCGTAGGAGCGAGCCCTGCTCGCGACCAACACAATATCGCGAGCAGGGCTCGCTCCTACAAAAACGAACGTTGTTTCACGTTAACGGCGCGCTGCCTTCAGTTCTTCGGCTAACTGCAGCACCGACATCGCGTAGAAGTCGCTGTTGTTGTAGAGCGTGATGACCTTGAAATTCTCGAACGCCAGCCAGAATTCCTTGCCGTCCTCTACCGTGAAATCGAGCAGGCGCGCCTCCATCTCCGGCGGATATTTCCCTTCCGGCAGGATGCCGTCCACGGCCCAGCCGGCCAGCGTGCGCCCGGCGCCGATCGCGCCGGGGCAGGCCTCGTTGCTCACTTGCGCCCGCGCGGCCACCGGTGCGCCGCGCACCCAGCCGTAGCCTTGCAGATAATTGGCGACGCTGCCGATCGCGTCGCGGTCTTCGCGCATCAGGTCGACCTTGCCGTTGTGGTTGAAGTCCACCGCATAGTTGCGATAACTGCCCGGCATGAACTGCGGGATGCCCATCGCACCGGCATAGGAGCCGCGCGTGGCGAGCAGGTCGAACTGCTGCTCGCGCGCCAGCAGCAGGTAGTTCTCCAGTTCGCTGCGGAAGAAAACGGCGCGGCGCGGGTAGTCGAACGCCAGCGTGGTCAACGCATCCAGCACGCGGTAACTGCCCGCGTTCCTGCCGTAGATGGTCTCCACACCGATCAGCGCGACGATGATCTCCTGCGGCACGCCGTATTGCTTCTCGGCGCGGCGCAGGGTCTTGCGGTATTTGTGCCAGAACTCCAGGCCGAGCCGGACGCGCTGCGGATTGACAAAGGCGGCGCGGTATTCGACCCACGGCTTGATCGTTGCCGGACGCGAGATCGCCTCGATGACATCGGGCCGGTGCTGCGCACGCGCGAACACGGTCTCCAGTTCGTCGCGCTTGAAGCGGTGTTTGGCGACCATCTCGTCGATGAATCCGGGGATGCCCGGAAGGTCGGCGGCATGAACAGCAAGGGGGATCAGCAGCAACAGGAATAAAACGGGACGCATGTCCGCATTTTAACTCGACAGCCCCTCCCACCGAGGTAAAATTGCGGCATCCTCAACCACGAAACCACGCATCATGGAAAAATGTACCCAGCACCACCGCCTCATCGTCCTCGGCTCCGGCCCGGCCGGTTACACCGCCGCCGTGTATGCCGCGCGCGCCAACCTGAATCCCGTGCTGATCACCGGGCTGGCGCAGGGCGGCCAGCTGATGACCACCACCGAGGTGGATAACTGGCCCGCCGACCCGAACGGCGTGCAGGGGCCGGAACTGATGGAACGGTTCCAGAAACATGCCGAGCGCTTCAACACGCAGATCATCTTCGACCACATCCACACCGCCAAGCTGCAACAGAAGCCTTTCCTGCTGGAAGGCGACAGCGGCTGCTACACCTGCGACGCGCTGATCATCGCCACCGGCGCCTCGGCGCAATACCTCGGCCTGCCCTCGGAAGAGGCGTTCATGGGACGCGGGGTTTCGGGCTGCGCGACCTGCGACGGCTTCTTCTATCGCGGACAGGAAGTCGCGGTGATCGGCGGCGGCAACACCGCCATCGAGGAGGCGCTGTATCTGGCCAACATCGCCGACCATGTCACGCTGGTGCACCGGCGCGACACTTTCCGCGCCGAAAAAATCATGATCGACCACCTGCTGGAGAAAGTGAAGGAAGGCAAGATCACGCTGCAACTGCACCATGTGCTGGACGAGGTGCTGGGCGATGCCAGCGGCGTGACCGGCATGCGCATCAAGCATGTCAAAACCGGCGTTCCGCAGGATATCGCGCTGGCGGGCGTGTTCATCGCCATCGGCCACAAGCCCAACACCGACATCTTCGCCGGCCAGATCGAGATGGACAACGGCTACATCATCACGCGCGGCGGCAACAAGGGCGACGCCACGGCGACCAGCATCTCCGGCGTATTCGCGGCCGGCGACGTGCAGGACCAGATCTACCGCCAGGCCTGCACCAGCGCCGCGACCGGCTGCATGGCGGCGCTGGACGCGGACAAGTATCTGGCTGCGCTGGGGTAACATGAAACTCGCACGACCGCGTCCCTCTCTCCCGCTTGCGGGATAACCAGCGACTTGCCCGCTTGCGGGCTTAGTCGAATGGCCAGTTGTTTCATCAGAGAGTTGGGAGAGAGGGGAAACAGCAGTGGATGCAGGTCGGGTTAGGCGTGGGTTTTTGCGCCGCAACCCGACATTCGACGTTGGATCGTCGGGTTACGCTTCGCTAACCCGACCTACGACTGCAATACATTTGGTTCCGGCTCGTCCGGCTCAGGATGAAGAAACCCGCCAACGAAATCAATCCTGACGATGCCGCGCTGTTCCGCGCGACGGTGGGAGAGGTTCAGCCTCTTCCAGAGCAGAACCGCATCGAACCGCATATTCCTCCGCGCCATCCGCCACACCATACTGTCGCCGCCGAAGCGATACCCGACACGCTATCCGACCACATCACGCGGGATGCGCCAGATGAGTTCCTCGCCAACGGACTGTCGCGCATGACGTTGCGCAAGATGCGGCGGGGGGCCTGGCCGATACAGGACAGGCTGGACCTGCACGGCCTGACCAGCGACGCGGCGCGCACGCTGTTGCAGGAGTTCCTGCACGAAGCGACCCAACACGGGCTGCGCTGTGTGCTGGTAATACACGGCAAAGGGATGAACAGCCCGGGCGGCGAAGCGGTGCTGCGGCGGCTTGCGCGCCACTGGCTGTTACAACGCGGAGAGGTGTTGGCTTATTGCGATGCGCCACAGCAGGAAGGCGGCAGCGGCGCGGCGCTGGTGCTGCTTAAGAGCCTATTTCAGTAGGTTTCATGCCCCGCGCCGTTCACCTGCGGGATGCAGTGCAAGGCGCGGGCTGTGCAGTGTAGTCATTCTCCACAAGCAGACCGCAACGCCGCAATGCACCCGCAGGTGAATGGCCCTCTGGGTTGGGTCTGGGCGCGGCGTCTGCGGCGTTACACCGCTTGCCCGCAGAATGACTGCGGGCGGCGCGCTGCGCCTTGCATCCATCCACCCCCAGACCCAACGCGGGGCATGAAACCTGCTGAAATAGGCTCTAAGACGCCGCCCGGGCCTTCTTGCCCATCACATAGATGAGGTATTCGAAGAATACCTCGCACCAGTCCTGATCGTTGTCCTTGAGCGATTCGAGCAGCTTCTTCACTTCCGTCACCGGCCAGGATTGGTTGAACGACACCAGCATCTGTTCCGGATAAAGCTCCAGCATGGTACCGATGCGGTCGCCCATCTGCCTGATCTCGTCGAGCATCAGCGCAAGATCCTTGTCCGAATCGATCTCGGCGGTCAGATCGCCATAGACCTTGGGATTCTGGCGGGTGTATTCGATGAACCGGGTCAGGATATGGAAGAACTCGCCCTTGTTCTCCTTGGTCACCGCGTCGCCCAGCCTGAACGGCGCGACCGACAGCTCCATCCAGTAATAACCCAGCTTGGGATTGCGGTGCTTGGTGACGGAAATGTAGCCGCCGCGCGCCTTGGCTCGCCCGATGCAGTCTTCCAGCAGCATACGGTCCGAACTGCGCGAGGCGATCACCTTGCCTTCCAGCACTTCCGGCTTGATCAGGAAGAAATCCGGCAAGTCGTCATAGATCTTCCCGGTATGGTTATGCGCATGGTAATAGGCGCTGAATAACTTCAACGCGAAATCGCCATTCTTCTCCACGTCATAGCAATCCCGATCGATTGCGGCGCCCGTCTCGTTATGCGTCATGGCGGGTTTCTCCTAATGTTGCGATTACCACTCCTCACTCATGGTCGTTATCATAACCTGTGTGCTAGACTTTTGTGCGTCCCTTGGCGGAGAATCCCGCCATGTCCGGACCGACCCGGAAACCCGATCATGGTGACGACATCATGCAAACGAACAAAGTGAGTTTCGCCAAAACGCTCCTGCCGATTCTGATGCTGCTGTACAGCGCGGGCAGCTTTGCCGCGCTCAACAAATGGGTGGACGGGAAAGGCAAGGTGCATTATTCCGACCAAGAGCCGCCCGCCAACGTGAAGGCGCAGATACTGCGCCCCACCGTCACGGAAGAGGCGCCTGCGGAAACCGGCGCGGCGACAGAAGAGACCACCCCTGCCGAGACCATGACCGACGCGGAACGCGAGGCCGAATCGAGAAGGCAACAGCTGGAAAAAGAGGCTGCCGACAAAAAGGCCGCGCAGGAAAAAGCCAAGGCGGATGCCCGGAAACTGAACTGCGAAGTCTCACAGCAGAACCTCCGCACCATGCAGAGCGACCTGCGCCTGAGCGAGATCAACGCCGAGGGCGAGCGCGTCTACCTGAGCGACGAACAGCGCCGGCAAAAGATCGAAAAGATCAAACAGAATATCGAGGAATACTGCGACTAAGGGGTCGAGAAGAAATAACTTGGACAGTTATGGGTGTGCTGGCGGGATGCGATGCAAGACGCCGGGCGCGCCGCATGGTCACTCCCTGCAAGCGACCGGCAACGCAGCAGCGCACCCGCCAGTGCAGCCAGAATATTCAAGTTATTACTTCTCGCCCCCTAAACAACCCCGGGTGGGATATTCGAACTATTCGGCCTGCTCCGCCCACAGGTCATGCGTATCCGAATCCGTGACCGTCACCTCGGCGAATTCGCCCACCGTCAGTTCCTGCCCGTCATCGATATACACCAGCCCGTCGATCTCCGGCGCATCCGCCGCGCTGCGCGCGACCGCGCCTTCCTCATCCACCTCCTCGACCAGCACGGTGATGGTCTGGCCGACCTTGCGCCGCAAGCGTTCCTCGCTGATCTCTTCCTGTAACAGCATCAGCCGCGCCAGGCGTTCCTGCTGCACCTCGGGCGGAACGTGGTCCGGCAACGCATTGGCCGCCGCGCCCTCCACCGGCGAATAGGCGAAGGCGCCCAAGCGGTCGATCTGTGCTTCCTCGACGAAATCGAGCAGTTCCTCGAACTCCTCTTCGGTCTCGCCGGGAAAGCCGACGATGAAGGTGCTGCGCAGCGTCAGCTCCGGGCAGGTGTCGCGCCACTGCTTGATACGCGCCAGCACGTTATCGCTGCTGCCGGGACGCTTCATCAGCTTGAGGATGCGCTGGTTGGCATGCTGGAACGGGATGTCGAGGTAGGGCAATACCCTGCCCTCGGCCATCAGCGGGATCACCTCATCCACGTGCGGATAGGGATAGACGTAATGCAGCCGCACCCACGCGCCGAGTCCGCCGAGCGCGTCGGCGAGTTCGGTCATGCGCGTCTTGAGCGGGCGCCCGCCCCAGAAACCGGTGCGATATTTCACATCCACGCCGTAAGCGCTGGTGTCCTGCGAAATCACCAGCAATTCCTTCACACCCGACTCGACCAGCTTCTCCGCTTCCTGCATCACCTCTCCGACCGGGCGGCTGACCAGATCGCCGCGCAGGCTGGGGATAATGCAGAAGGTGCAACGATGGTTGCAGCCTTCGGAGATTTTCAGATAGGCATAGTGCTTCGGCGTAAGGCGGATGCCTTGCGCGGGAACCAGATCGGTATAGGGATCGTGCAGACGCGGCAAATGTTGATGTACCGCCTCCATCACCTCGTCGGCGGCATGAGGGCCGGTGACGGCCAGAACCTTCGGATGCGCCTGCCGCACCACGTCGCCCTTGGCACCGAGACAACCGGTAACGATCACCTTGCCGTTCTCCGCCAGCGCCTCGCCGATGGCATCCAGCGATTCTTCCACCGCGCTGTCGATAAAGCCGCAGGTATTCACCACCACCAGATCGGCATCCTGATAAGTGGCGGAAATCAGATAACCCTCGGCGCGCAAACGGGTGAGGATGTGCTCGGAATCCACCGTAGCCTTGGGGCAGCCGAGCGAGACAAAACCGACTTTGGGGACGTATCGGGTATTAGCCATCGGCTTATTCGGCGACCAGTATGCCGACGAGGAAGATAGAACCTACCCCCAACACGATCAGCGCCACTTGCTGGAGCGTGTCGCGCAAGGCGACGCGTTTGTGCAATCCGGGAATCAGGTCAGCCACCGCCACATAGAGCATGCTGGCTGCGGCCAGCGCCAGCAAGGTCGGCACGATGCTCTGCATGCCCTGCAAGGTGAAATAGGCCAGCACGCCACCCACCAGCGTCGCCAGACTGGACAGCAGGTTGAGGCGCAACGCCTGCGCCTTGCTGTAGCCGGAATGCAACAGAATCATGAAATCGCCGACTTCCTGCGGTATCTCGTGCGCGATGATCGCCGCCGCGGTGACGATGCCGAGATTGGTGTCCGTCAGAAATGCCGCCGCGATGATCACCCCGTCGACGAAATTGTGGAACGAGTCGCCCACCATGATCAACATGCCGCTGCGCCCGTGGTCGGTGTGCTGATGCAGTTCGTGCACTTCGCAATCGTCATGGTGACAGTGCCGCCACAACAGCAATTTTTCCAGCGTGAAGAACAGCAGAATGCCGGCCAGCACCGTGCCGCTCAGTGCGGCGACATTGTTCGTCAACGCGATCGCTTCCGGCAGGATATTGAGGAACACCGCGCCCAACAGCGCCCCGATGGCGTAACTGACCAGCAGGTTCACCCAGTGCGGACGCGCATGCAGCGCGAACAGCGCCGCGCACAGCACGCTCAGCGCGCCACCGGCAAAACTGGCTGCGACGATCCACAGCAAAACGGTCATGGGAATTGTCTGGAAAAATCAGAGGCGCGAATTATAGTCTTTTTGAAACTACGCGCATTTCCTGTTTTATGATTGGCGCGTGGAATGCGCCAGTGACTTGCCGATCACACAGCCCTGAAGCTGCTATCTATTGAGTGAGTGTTTCGACCCATGCCGGCCGTTGCTCAAAACTATTGCGATGCTAACCCCTATCGCTTACCGGCGCTGCGCGGCTTTATCGCGCAGCGTCCGGTGAACCGCCAGGTTGGGCGTCACTACCAACGCCACCATCGTTGTTGGCTAAGCGGATTTGTATGGTGGGGCACGGTCTTCGGTTCTGCACCTCTCGGGACATTAAGGCCAGTCCAATAGGCAGACGGCTTAATGAGCTTAGTTGTCGGAGATGCACCGTGCAGCCGCTTCCAAAAGTCGTGATCGTATGTGAGCACGATATCCAGCCCAAGCTCTTCGGCCTCCGCGAGAATTCGGCAATCCTTGGGCTTCGGGTGTGCCATTTGAAATTGGTCGGCACGTGCCTGAACAGCAGTGAGGTCCCGGACAGCGTAGTCGAGAAATAGCGTTCGAATAAAGCTCTCGTGAAATTCGCGACGATCTGCGTTTGGAATTCTTCCGACTTCGGAGATTACGGTCTCAGTGAGAGTGAAGGTGCCTGGTTTGTAGAACCACGAACGGAGTAAGGATTTCTTCTCCGATGCCAGTGAATCTTTCGGTTCGTTAATACCAGCGATAGCGTCGAGTAGGTATGACAGGCACTGTGAATCCAGACCGATCTGCAAATCGCGTGCGCGTCTCATGGCGAATTTAAGTGGTTTCCAGTGCCGGGTTGTTGGCATCACCCAAAGCTGCAAAAAAGCTGACTTCGCGTTCTTTCGCTAACTTGTCTATCTCAGCGATTTGATCAAGCGTCAGTAGCTTGTTCATAACGTCAAGATTGCTTTGTGCGTCAACGTCGCCGTGACCTGCCGCGAGATTGAACAACATCCGCGCGACAACATAATCCTGTCCTATACCTTCGCCCTTGTAATACATCACCCCTAGATTCGAGAGAGCTGCCGGAAACCCCTGCGCTACCGATACCAGATGCCATTTCAAAGCCTGCTGATAATCTTGCTCGGCACCTTCTCCGTTTGCGCACATCAAGCCAAGAATGTTCTGGGCACAGGCGTCGCCTTGTGCTGCGGCAAGAGCGAACCACTTGTGGGCTTCCTGATAGTTCTGCTCGACGCCTTCACCCTGGTAATACATCTGCCCGAGAACGACTTGTGCATCCGCATAACCTTGGTTCGCTGAAAGGCGAAGCAATCGTTCGGCTTTCTTATAGTCCTGTTCTACGTTCTCACCAAGCCTGTGTGCATTGCCAAGGTTGAACAGTTTTCGCGGGTGCCCTTTCGTAACCGACGGCAAATCATCGTCGTTAAAGCTCTGTAATTCGTTTACATACATCAGCATCAGGTCATTGCTGACTGAACGGATTGAATCGCTGATCAGATACTCTATGTGCTGATTAAGCTTATCGAGCGTTCCGGTTTTGTCAGCAGCCGAAAAATATCCCTTTAGTGCTTCCCTAGCTTCAATTGCGACTTGCTTCGTGGCGTTCTCTAGATATTCTCTGGAAAGCTCCCATTCGCTCGACGCAGCTTCCATAGCAGAACGGCTTGAATCATTGAAAATCGTTGCAAGACGGGCGCGAAAGTCATCGAGCCGTTCAGCGGACAGCGTCTTGAAGCGCTCTGCAACATATCTTTCGGCGGCATTGAATGCCAACCTTTCTTGCTCTCTGTCGTGCTCGGCTTGCTTCTTCTTCTCTCGATACGAGACGAACATCCATAGTCCCATTCCTCCGAGAAAAACCCCAACGGCGATTTCAATGATTAGCATTGGATCCTCTGAATGGTTGTCCGGCTCATGTACGCCAGCGAGCTAATGAGCGAGCTAATGGGGTCGGCATCGCATTTGTTTTCAAGCTAACACAGGACGACCTTAACCATTGCCATCTTGATAGTCAACATGCCGGAATGCCTAGATACTTCGAGCAGCAGCTACTGGCACAAAGTGATGCAACACAATTACAAGCGGCCTACCAGACAGCGGAAGCAAAGGGAGATGCCTCTTTGAAACGTCAAACTACTGCATCGGGCTAATGGGGTCGGCATCGCATTTGTTTTCAAGCTAACACAGGACGACCTTAACCATTGCCATCTTGATAGTCAATATGCCGAAATGCCCAGATACTTCGAGTAGCCGTTCATGGCACGGAGCACTCCTTCATCACCACGAACTGAGCGCCACAAAGCCGCCTCCTGCGGCAGATTAATTGCACCGGTTGAGATCAGCATGACGTGCAATGACGTTATCTGCTTAAAAAGCAGCTGCGACGACAAGATCGGTATCAATTTTGTAAAGAACGTGCCGATAACAATCACCATTGCGCATTCATATGATCATTGCGATGGCCAAAGACTTAGTTGATTTTCATACCCTGGACATTCTCCCCTCCGCATCCGTCAACATAACCTGCGGCCAGGTGTTGATGGATCGTCACCGCCACATCGCTATCGTGGCCAAAAAAGGCAGGGCATGCGCATATTTAGTACAGGTGAAGTCGGGGATATTGAAACTGACCAAATATGCGACCAGAGATCTCGCAATAAATTGGCTGGAATCGGATTACCAGTATGAGCGTGCGCTGGATAAGCTGATCGAAATGGGGCGTCGAAAAGGCATCACCGATGCTGCGCGCGCCGCCCTCGACAGGTTGCTGAAGGAAGGCAAGGAGCCGATACAGCGGGCGTTGTTCAGTTAGCCTTACTGTGTCACAAAGCGCTGAAGGGCGCATTGCGGCGTTAAAATCTGGCTCAAAGTGCTCATTACTCTATGGGACAACACCTTGGTTTTGTCCGCTTTGCGAAACATTTTCTAATGCTGGATATCGGCCTGCGCCAGTGTGACGATTTAACCTGAAAAACGCAGTTGAGGTGTATGTAGGTGCGAATTCATTCGCACGAACAAGAGGTTATGTGCGAATGAATTCGCACCTACAAGAGCAGCACAACGTCTCTTGTATAAATACAACATGCACCATCAACTGCGGTCTTAGCGGTTCCTTGCAAGCCCAGCCATCTTGAGGAACCTATTCCAGCCAGATGAATGTCCCCATGCGCCCAGTCGTGCCGTCGCGGCGATAGGAAAAGAACTCGTCGCGTTCGGCGTAAGTGCAATGGCCGCCGCCATAGATGCGCGTGATGCCCAGTGCTTTCAGGCGCAGGCGTGCCAGCGCATAGATGTCGGCGAGGTATTTGCCCCCTCTCCCCATCTCATCGCCCCCGTGCGGATGGGGGATAAAAGCCTTGGCAGCCTGCGGTTGCGCTGCAACAAAAGCATCGCGCACTTCCTCGCCCACTTCGAAAGCCTGCTGGCTGATCGCGGGTCCCAGCCAGGCCATGAAATTTTGTGGTGCTGCATCCATCGCCTGCACCGTCGCCTCGATCACGCCATCGCACAGCCCGCGCCATCCGGCATGGGCTGCGCCGACCACCGTACCGGCTTCATCGCACAGCAGCACCGGCAGGCAGTCGGCGGTCATTACCACGCACACCGCCGAGCGCTGGCGCGCGATGCAGGCATCCGCACGGGTGCGGCAACTTGCGGCGTCGGCGCTGGCGACTGCTGTGCCGTGTACCTGTTCCAGCCACACCGGTTCGCTGGGCAGCAAGGTGTTGAGCAGGATGCGGTTGCGCGCCACCGCCAGCGGATTGTCGCCGACGTGGCTGCCGAGGTTGAGGCTGTCGTAGGGCGCAAGGCTCACGCCGCCTTGTCTTGTGGTCTGCAAGGCGCGCACGTTGGGCGGTGCGGGCCAGCCGGGGATGATGCAGTGTTTGCGGATAGTCACAGCCCCTCTCCCCTACCCTTCTCCCGCCTGCGGGCGAGGGGTGATCGTTTCGCGTATCTGTCGCAGCAGTTGTTTCAGGTCTTGCGGCAGCGGCGCATGCCATTCCATGATCTCGCCGCTGACCGGATGTTCCAGTGCCAGACGCGTGGCGTGCAATGCCTGGCGGGGAAAGCCGTGCAGCAATTCGCGCAACTCCGGCACGCATTTATGCGCGCCCTTTTGATACACGCTGTCGCCGACCAGCGGATGTTTGATGTGCGCCATGTGCACGCGGATCTGATGGGTGCGCCCGGTTTCCAGGCGGCAGCGCAATAGCGCGCAGCCGGGAAAGCTTTCTTCTACCTGATAGTGCGTGACGGCGGGCTTGCCGCCTTCGACCACGGCCATTTTGACGCGCTGTGCGGGATGGCGGTCGATGGGTTCGTCCACCCTGCCGCCATGGCGCAGCTCGCCCCACACCAGCGCAAGGTATTCGCGCTGCACCGTGCGTGCCTGCAACTGCCGCACCAGATGGGTTTGGGCGGTCAGCGTCTTGGCCACGACCAGCAGGCCGCTGGTGTCCTTGTCGAGGCGATGCACGATGCCGGCGCGCGGCACTTCGGCAAGCTGCGGTGCGTGGTGCAGCAAGGCGTTGAGCAAGGTGCCTTCCCAGTTGCCGCTGCCGGGATGCACTACCAGCCCGGCCGGTTTGTTGATGACCAGGATGCTGTCGTCTTCGTACACGATATCGAGCGCGATATCCTCGGCCAGATATGGCTGTTCGGAGGGATGCGATTGCGGCAGCACGGCGATGGCTTCGCCGCCCCACACCTTCTGCTTCGCGGTTGCTGCTGCACCGTCCAGCGTGGCTTGGCCTTGTGCAATCCATTCCTGCAAACGGCTGCGCGAATACTCCGGCAGCAGCTGGGTCAGCGCCTGGTCAAAACGCAGCCCGGCGCAACCGTCCGGAACGATGAAATGCAGCGCATCAGCCGCATGGACGTTATAATCATGCAAATTTTTTTCGGGATCAGTCATGCGCCATAGTTTAGCCGTATTCCTGCTGCTTACGTTAACCGCGTGCGGCATGTTCGGGGAGATAGGGTACGATCACAACAAGCCGAAGTCCGTCGAGGAAAGCTACAGCGAGGCGAAAGAAGCGCTGAGCGATGAGGACTATGAAACGGCCATCAAGCTCTATGAGGCGCTGCAATCGCGCTACCCCTACGGCCGCTATGCGCAACAGGCGCTGCTGGAAACCGCCTATGCCTATTACAAGAAGGGCGAGCCGGAACCGGCGATCGCCGCCGCCGACCGTTTCATCAAGCAATACCCCAACAACCTGCACGTGGACTATGCCTACTACCTGAAGGGGCTGGCCAACTTCAGCGGCGAGCTCAGCCTGCTCTCCACGCTGGGCAAGCAAGACCCCACCGAGCGCGACCCGAAGGCGGCGCAGGATGCGTTCAGTTCTTTCAGGGATCTGGTGACGCGCTTCCCCGACAGCAAGTACGCGCCCGATTCCCGGTTGCGCATGCAATATCTGGTGAACGCACTGGCGAAGTATGAACTGCATGTCGCACGCTATTACCTGCGTCGCGGCGCGCATATCGCCGCAGCCAACCGCGCACAGGGCATCCTGACGCAATACCCGAACAGCCCGGCGACACGCGACGCCTTGCAAGTCATGGTGCAGGCCTACGACGCGCTGGGCATGACCGACCTGCGCGACGATGCGCGCCGGGTACTGGAAGCGAACGGCGGCACCGCCGCCACCTCTGCCGGCAAGGCTGAAACGGGCGCATCCTGGTGGCAATTCTGGAAATAAAGTTCTGCTCTTCCTGCGGGGCGCCGACCGAGCTGCGCCGTCCCGAGGGCGACGACCGCCTGCGCTATACCTGCACTGTCTGCGATACGATCCATTACCAGAACCCCAACCTGGTGATCGGCGCCATTCCCGAGTGGGAGAACAAGATACTGATGTGCCGCCGCGCCATCGAACCGCGCCACGGCCTGTGGACGCTGCCCGGCGGCTTCATGGAGAACGGCGAGACCACCACCGATGCGGCGATCCGCGAAACCATGGAAGAAGCCGGTGCGCGCATCGAGATCGTCGAGCTGTTCTCGATGTACAGCCTGCCCTACATCAGCCAGGTGCACCTGCTGTTCCGCGCCACCCTGCTAGCCCCCGATTTCGCGCCCGGCCCGGAAAGCCTGGAGGTCAAACTGCTCGGCGAGGCGGAGATACCGTGGGACGAGATCGCGTTCCGCCCGATCAAATACAGCCTGGAACATTATTTCGCGGATCGGCGCAAGGGACAGTTCGACTTCCACATCGGCGAGCTGGCGGCACCGCATGCCAAGTAAACGGGCGCGAGCCTCGCACCGGTCATTCCACTTCCAGCTCCGTCACCCGCATCGCATCGCCCGCGGTGACCTGCATCGCATAGCTGCCGCATTGCGGACACGGCTCGTACAGTGTAGCGATCTGCGCCTCGTGGCCGCATTGCGTGCATTTCCCCCGTCCCGGCGTTTCGACGATCTCCAGTCTGGCCCCTGCGGCGACGCTGTCCTGCATCGCCGCGTCGAAACAGAAGTGCATCGCTTCGCGCTCCACGCAGGAGAGCTGGCCGATCTCCAGCCACACCGTCCTGACGCGGCTGAAGCCCTGCTCCCGTGCGGCGTCCTCGATGATCCCGCGCACGTTTTCGGCGAGCGACAGCTCATGCATCAGACGCCTCCGCTTGCCACCCAGTCTTTGCAACGTCGCCCAGCCACTCGCGTACCTTCGCCGTCGCCTGCTCCAGATTGACGGCGGCAGCATCGCTCAAGCCGGACCCCAGCTCGAAATCATGGCCGCGAATGCGCAGCAAAAAACACGACGGCGCGTCTGCACCGTACACCTGCCGGTAGGCGTGCAGCAGCGCGAACGGCGTCATCGCGTGGCTGGTGTAGCTGTGGTCATGCGCGGCACCGATCGCCGAAAAATGGAACGGGGCCTCGCAGGACACATCGGCATCGATGAACAGTATTGCACTGCGTCCGGCCAGGTCGACCACATGCTCGACCTGCAACTGGAACTCCTCCAGCAATTCGACCCGCCCGTCCGCCACCTGCTCCGCAAGGCGGCGCAGCAACAGCGGCGCCAGCGCGTCGTCGCCGCGCGATTCGTTGCCGACGGCGAGGATCAGGATGGGATGCGTCATTA
>Ga0154346_131_pt1 | contig 46282 bp, 46 predicted proteins | sample RifGroA2_FD_115874 | JGI IMG/M metagenome (GOLD analysis project Ga0154346, IMG submission 115874) | Gallionellales bacterium GWA2_60_18 | reverse complement strand
GCGAGGGCGATATCGTGCTGATCCTCGATATCAAGGAGTTGCTCAGCGACGTGCGCGGACATTGAAAATCGGGGAGTGGGGAGTGAATCGGCACTTCGCGCCTCAGTGGTGGGGGGGAACCCGCTTACCACTCCCCACTTCCCACTTCCCACCCCCCCATCTATCCGTATGAACGCCATCAAACGGTCATATGAATTTGTCTTTACCGAGCAGGATTTTCAGCGCATTCGCAAGTTGATTCATGAACATGCCGGTATCTCCCTGAGCGAGAGTAAACAGGAGCTGGTGTATAGCCGCCTGGCCCCGTTGTTGCGCAAAGCGGGCAGCAAGACTTTTGTGGAATATCTGGATCGGTTGGAGCGCGGCAACGAGGCCGAGTGGACGGACTTTACCAACTCGTTGACTACCAACCTGACCTCGTTTTTCCGCGAGGAGCACCATTTCCCCATTTTGGCCGAGCACCTGCGCAAGCTGGGCAAGGATCGTCCCATCGTGTTGTGGTGTTCGGCATGTTCCACCGGCGAAGAGGCTTACTCGATGGCAATGACTGCGGTAGAGGCCATGGGCGGCTTCGATCACCGGGTCAGCATCATCGCTTCCGACCTCGATACCAAGGTGCTGCAAATCGCGCAGGCCGGTCGCTACAGCCTGGATTCAGTGGCCAGGATGACACCGCAACAGGTCGATAAGTTTTTTGTGCGGGGAAAGGGTGCCGATGCCAATTCCGTCACCGTGCGGCGCGAATTGCAGGAGATGATCGTCTTCCGCAAGATCAATCTGCTGGATGCGAACTGGCCGATACGTCCGCCGGTGGACGCGATCTTTTGCCGCAACGTCATGATCTACTTCGACAAGGAAACGCAGCTCGCGATACTGAAGAAATTTGCGCCGTTGTTGAGCGGAGACGGTCTGTTGTTCGCCGGACATTCGGAAAGTTTCTATCACGCCAATGCGTTGTTCAGGTTGCGCGGCCATACCGTGTATGAATTGGCCGGCGCAGGAGGCCGGGCCGATTCTAGCCAAGCGGGAAAAAAGGATGTGCCAGCGGCAGCGAAACCGGACAGGAAAGAGGCGGCGGTAGTCCCTGTTCCCGTGCCCGCGAGAAACGGCGCGACACCGGCGCCGCTCAGCAAACGTATCATCGTGGTGGGCTCGTCAACCGGTGGTACGGATGCGTTGAGGGTGTTCCTGAAAGATGTGCCGGGCAACACGCCGGCGATCCTGATCGCGCAACACATGCCCGAATTATTCACCAAGTCTTTTGCGGCCCGGCTGGACGGCCTGTGCCAGATGCGGGTCAAGGAGGCCGAACACAGGGAGATGATCCGGGATGGCACGGTCTATCTGGCGCCAGGGCATTCGCACATGCTGCTGGAGCGCGCCGAGGGCGGGTACCGGATCGTGCTCAACCAGGATCCGCCGGTCAACCGCCATCGCCCCTCGGTGGAGGTGCTGTTCCGCTCGGCTGCCGCGACGCTGGGGGGCAACGCCGTCGGCGTGATGCTGACCGGCATGGGCAAGGACGGTGCGGCGGCGATGTTGGAGATGCGCAAGGCGGGCGCCTACAATCTGGCGCAGGACGAGGCGAGCTGTGTGGTGTTCGGGATGCCGCGCGAGGCCATTGCGCTGGGCGCGGTGGACGAAGTCGTGCCGCTGGCGCAAATGGCCGAACGCGCGCTGGCCCGCATGGGGGGTGCGAGGTAAGCGAAAACGCAGGCATCCTCCAGCGTAGCCGGTGTTTTTCCGTCAATAATTTCAGGCCGCTGAATAGGCTGTCAATCCTCCCGCTATTCCCCGATTCGGGCTTTACAAAGTCGCCGATAATTGCCATGACTCGCGGATTCCATCATGGCAGAAGACAGCGACCTAGAAAAAACCGAACAGCCCTCACAGCGGCGACTTGACCAGGCAAGAGAAAAAGGTCAAGTTGCCCGTTCGCGTGAGCTATCCACCTTTGCCGTCCTGTTGTCGGGTGGCGCCGTGCTGTGGTTCATGGGCGCGTCGTTTACGCAGCAGATGGTCAAGATGGTGCATGACGGCTTGACGCTGAATCGCGACATGGCTTTCAAGGCCGACCTGCTGGTGCCGCGTCTGTACGACCTTTCCCTGGATATGCTGATCACCTTTGCGCCGCTGCTGCTTGCGGTGATGGTCGCTGCGGCATTTTCCCCGCTGTTGCTGAATGGCTGGCTGTTTAGCGTCGAGGCATTGCAGCCGAAGTTGTCCAAACTGAACCCTATCGCCGGTCTGGGGCGCATGTTTTCCAGAACGGCGCTGGTGGAACTGGCCAAGGCGGTCGGCAAGGCGCTGCTGGTGGGCGGTGTCGCGGCCTGGGTGATCTGGCACAACAAGGATGCGGTGATGGCGCTCGGAACCCAGGCTGCCGTCGCTTCCATTCCGCAAATGGGGTATCTGATCGGAGCGAGCTTCATGGCGATCGTCGGCGCGATGCTGTTGATCGTCGCTATAGATGTGCCGTTCCAGCTGTGGGATCACAACAAGAAGCTGATGATGACCAAGGAAGAGGTGCGGCAGGAGAACAAGGAGACCGAGGGTGACCCGATGGTCAAGGGGCGTATCCGCCAGCTGCAGCGCGAAGCGGCGCGCCGCCGCATGATGGCGGCGATCCCGACCGCCGACGTGGTGGTCACCAACCCGACCCACTATGCCGTGGCGCTGAAATACAGCGAAACCGGCATGCGCGCGCCGGTCGTGGTGGCCAAGGGTTCGCATCTGCTGGCGCTGCGCATCCGCGAGATCGCCGAGGAGAATCGCGTGCCGATCCTGGAAGCGCCCCCGCTGGCGCGCGCGCTGCACAAGCATACCGAGTTGGGCGACTCTATTCCGGAAGCGCTCTATACCGCCGTCGCCGAAGTGCTGGCCTATGTTTACCGTCTGCGCCGTTACGAAACGCAGGGTGGCGCGCGGCCGCAAGCACCGGCAGAGCTGCCGGTGCCGTCCACGCTTGATCCCGAAGCGGCATTGCAACCGGTGTGAAAAATAGATCATGAACCTGTTAGCCATCCAGAATTTCGTCAGGCGCGCCGGGTTGATCGGTATGGTCGGGCCGGTGCTGATCGTGATGATCCTGGCTATGATGGTATTGCCGCTGCCGCCGCTGCTGCTGGACATCCTGTTCACGTTCAATATCGCGGCCTCCATCATGGTGTTGCTGGTCAGCATGAACACCAACAAGGCGCTCGATTTCTCGGTGTTCCCGACCGTGCTGCTGATCACCACGCTGTTGCGCCTGTCGCTAAACGTCGCTTCCACGCGCATCGTGTTGCTGGAAGGACACACCGGGCCGGATGCGGCGGGCAAGGTGATCGAAGCATTCGGCCATTTCCTGGTGGGCGGCAACTACGCCGTCGGTCTGGTGGTGTTCACCATCCTGGTGGTGATCAACTTCGTGGTGATCACCAAAGGTGCCGGGCGTATCGCCGAGGTGGGCGCGCGCTTCACCCTGGATGCGATGCCCGGCAAGCAGATGGCGATCGATGCCGACCTGAACGCGGGGCTGATTGGCGAGGATGCGGCGCGCCAACGCCGTGCCGAGATCGCGCAGGAAGCAGATTTCTACGGGGCGATGGACGGCGCCAGCAAATTCGTGCGCGGCGACGCGGTGGCAGGCATCATCATCCTGTTCATCAATATCATCGGCGGTCTGGTGGTCGGTGTGTTGCAGCATAATCTGGACATCGCCGTGGCAGCCAAGAACTACACCCTGCTGACCATCGGCGACGGTCTGGTGGCACAGATCCCGGCGCTGGTGATCTCGACTGCCGCCGGCCTGGTGGTGAGTCGCGTGGCCAGCGAGCAGAACATCGGCCAACAGCTGACCAGTCAGTTGTTCCGCCAGCCGCAGATCATCATGCTGACCGGTGTGATCATTGGCGCAATGGGGCTGATCCCGGGGATGCCGCACTTTGCGTTCCTGTCGTTGGGCGGCGGCATGCTCTGGTTCGCCTATTACCTGACGCGCAGGAACGAAAGCGTGGTCGCGCAGGAAGCGGAAGCGACCATCGAGGTCGCACCGGTGATGACCGAATCTGCCGAGGCAAGCTGGGAAGACGTCGCGCAGGTCGATGTGCTCGGGCTGGAAGTGGGCTACCGGCTGATCTCGCTGGTGGACAAGGCGCAGGATGGCGACCTGTTGCGCCGTATCAAAGGCATCCGCAAGAAGTTCACCCAGGACATCGGCTTCCTGCCGTCGGCGGTGCATATCCGCGACAATCTCGACTTGCGTCCGAACGGTTACCGCATCGCCCTCAAGGGGGTGGAGATCGGCAGCGGCGAAGCCTATCCGAACCTGTTGCTGGCGATCAATCCGGGTAGCGTGACCGGGCATCTGGTCGGTACGCAGACCCGCGATCCGGCGTTCGGCCTGCCGGCGGTATGGGTCGACCCGGCCTTGCGCGAGCAGGCGCAGGTGATGGGCTATACCGTGGTAGACCCGGGAACGGTGGTGGCGACACACCTGAGCCACCTGATCAGCGCGCGCGCCGCAGAGTTGCTCGGGCGACAGGAGGTGCAACAGCTGCTCGACCATCTCGGCAAACTCTATCCGAAACTGGTCGAAGATCTGGTGCCCAAGACGCTGCCATTGGGAGTGGTGCAGAAGGTACTGCAAAACCTGCTGGACGAAGGCATGCATATCCGCGACATGCGCAGCATCGTGGAAACGCTGGCGGAGAATGCGCCGCATACCCAGGATACGCATCAGCTCACCGCGCTGGTGCGTGTGGCGCTGGGGCCTGCCATCGTGCAGCAACTCTACCCCGGGGCGCAGGAGTTGCAGGTGATCGGCATGGACAGGGAGCTGGAATATCTGCTGGTGCAGGCGATGCAGTCGAGCCAGAGCGGTCTCGGCATCGAACCCGGCCTGGCCGATACCGTGTTGCGCGAAACCCGCGCCGCGGCGGATGCGCAGGAGCAGATGGGACTGCCGGCCGTGATGCTGGTGCCGTCGCAGTTGCGCGACCTGCTGGCGCGTTTCCTCAAGCGCGCCGTGCCGGGTATCAGGGTGATTTCGCATGACGAAGTACCGGACTTCAAGACGATCCGGGTGACCGCAATGGTAGGAGGTAGAGCATGAACATCAGGAAATTCATCGCCCCGACGGCGCGACAGGCATTGAAGGACATCCGTAGCGAACTGGGCGACAGTGCGGTCATCCTGTCCAATCGCAAGGTCGCGCAGGGAGTGGAAATCATCGCGCTGGCGAATGAAGAGATCACCCAAGTATCCCTTTCGGAAGGACTGGAGGCAGGACAGGAAGAGAGCTCCCCGCTGATGCCGCCACAGCTTAAGGGTAACAGGGAGGTATTCGAGAAGTGGAGCGCGCTCAGCCGCGAGGGGCGCGCCAATGCGGCCGGCAAGCCGTCTGGCCGTACGGTGCCGGAGGAGGTCGGGTACGGGCAGCCCGACCCCGTGCCGCAGGCTGAGCCTCAGCCGGCGTCCGGTGGCGCCCAGTGTCCGATCCTGGCTCCGCAATCCTCCGCAAATAATATCCTGGACGAGATCAAGTCGATGCATGCCATGCTGCAACAGCAGATCGCAGCGTTGTTCTGGACCGGCGTGCAACAACGCGATCCGCAGCGCAGCGGTTTGCTGCGCAGAATGATCAATGCCGGTTTCAGCACCCTGCTGGCGCGCAAGCTGCTCGACAAGATGCCGGCTGGAAAAGAAATGGAAGGCGAGCGCTGGATCAAGCAGGTGCTGAAGCGCAATCTGCGCGTGGCGGAGGATGCGGACGACATCGTCGTCAAGGGCGGCGTGTACGCCTTGATCGGGCCGACCGGCGTGGGCAAGACCACGACCACCGCCAAGCTGGCGGCGCGTGCCGTGGTGCGTTATGGCGCGGACAAGGTGGCGCTGCTGACCACGGACAGCTACCGGATCGGCGCTTACGAGCAGCTCAAGATCTACGGCAAGATACTCGGCGTGGCGGTCCATGCGGTAAAGGATACCGACGATCTGCGCCTGACACTTTCCGCCTTGCGCCACAAGCACCTGGTGCTGATCGATACGGTGGGGATGGGGCAGCGTGACGAGCGCGTGGGCGACCAGAACGAGATGTTCAACGCGACCGGCGTGCAGCGCCTGCTGCTGCTGAATGCCACCAGCAGTGGCGACACGCTGGACGATGTGGTGCGCATGTATAACAGCGACAAGGTTATCGGTTGCATCCCCACCAAGCTGGATGAGGCGGTCAGCCTCGGCCCGGTGCTGGACGTGGCGGTGCGCTACCGCCTGATGCTGCACTACATCACCAACGGCCAGCGTGTTCCGGAGAACCTGCATGTGGTCAACCTCGATTATCTGCTGCACCGCGCGCTCAAGCCGGTGTCGGAAAAATCTCCGTTCATGCTGAACGAGGCGGAGTTGCCCTCGGTGATGACGGGTATCCATGAGGCCTCGTATGCGCAGTAGCGGCGAAACGGATCAGGCCGAAGGACTGCGCCGCCTGCTGGTGCGCAACCGTACGCAGGTGATTACCGTGGTGTCCGGCAAGCCGGGAGTGGGAAGCACCAGTGTGACCATCAATCTTGCCGCCGCGCTGGCGCGCTCGGGCAAGGACGTGCTGGTTGTGGACGAGAATAATGCGCCGGGCAACCTGTCGGACAGGCTCGGCCTGACCGCCGGGCACGATCTGCTGGACGTGGCGCGCGGGAAGTGCGTGCCCGCCGAAGCGGTGCTGGCTGCCAAGGGCTATTCGGTGCTGCCCGCTGCGCGCGCCATGTCTGCGCTGACGGCCTTGCGGCAAGCTGAACAGGAGCGTCTGGAGGATGCTTTGGCCGAAATGGGCAGCGGCGTGGATGTGGTCTTGGTGGATGCCGCAACGTTGTCCGCGAAATCCGTCCATTCAACCGTTTCATCAAGTTTGGCAAGTGGGGGCGCATTACTGGTGGTGGCGGACGCCACAGCCAGCGGCATCACCGAGAGCTATGCCCTGATCAAGCGGCTGGCGCTGGAAAGTGCACGTGCACGGTTCGGGGTCGTGGTGAACCGGGTGACCGACGCGCAGGCGGCGAAGACGGCATTCGAGAACATGGCCCAGGTGGCGCGGCTCAATCTCGCGGCTCAGCTCGATTGCCTGGGCTATATTCCGCAGGACGACAAGCTGAAGCGCGCTATGCAGTTGCGCCGCTCGGTGGTCGAGGCTTTTCCGGCGGAACCCTCGGCGAAGGCCTATCAGGAGCTGGCGCAAAAATTGTTGTGCCTGCCGCCGCAGCATGATGAGGCGGAAGGCAGTGCCCATGCCATTATTCGCGGCCTGATGAAATCGTTGCGGCAATGCAGCGGAGAAATGGCGTCCGTTGTAAACTGACGGCATGTACAAGGCATCAGGAATAAACGACAAAGAACAATGCCTGCGTGAACATGCCCAGCTGGTAAAGCGACTGGCGCACCAGATGATGATCAAGCTGCCTGCCAGCGTGCAGGTAGACGACCTCATCCAGGCCGGGATGATGGGGTTGCTGGATGCGGCGAACCGTTACGACGAGTTGCATGGCGCGCAGTTCGAGACCTTTGCGACGCAACGCATCCGCGGCGCGATGCTGGACGAGTTGCGCGCAGCAGATTGGCTGCCACGCAGCCTGCGTCGCGACATGCGCAGCATCGAGGCGGCCATCAGCCGCCTGCAACAGCGCCTGGGCCACTCGCCGAATGAAACCGAGATTGCGGCCGAACTGGGGGTGGCGCTCACCGAATATCAGCAGATGTTGCGTGAGTCGCGCGGCGCGCAGCTGGTCTATTACGAAGATTTTCACGACGAGGATCATAATGATTTCTTCGAGCGGTTCGAGTTCGATAATGATGCCGATCCGCTGACACTGTTGACTGACGAAAGGTTCAGGGTCGAGCTGGTGCGTGCCATCGACAACCTGCCGGAGCGCGAACAAATGCTGATGGGCATGATTTACGAGCAGGGCATGAACTTGCGTGAAGTCGGGGAGGTGTTCGGGGTGGGTGAGTCGCGCGTTTCGCAGTTGCACAGCCAGGCGGTAGCGCGGTTACGCAGCTGGATGAAAGGATACTGATGGACAGGCTCACGCTGTTAGGCTTGGTGATCGGGTTGGCGGGAATACTCGCCGGCCAGATTATCGAGGGTGGCGACCTCTCCATCCTGTTCCAGGGCGCGGCGTTCCTGATCGTGTTCGGCGGCACGGTCGGCGCGGTGATGGTGCAGAGCCCGATCAAGGTGTTCGTCACCGCGATCACGATGGCGCGCTGGGTGTTCGTCACCCCAAAAATGAACAGCAGGGAGCTGGCGAGGCAGATTGCCGAATGGAGCGTGGTGGCGCGCAAGGACGGCATTCTGGCGCTGGAAGCGCGCATCGCCGCCTTGCCCGATCCGTTCGTCAAGAAGGGCTTGCAGCTGCTGGTGGATGGCAACAGCGCGGAAAAGATACGCGAGGTGCTGGATGTGGATACCCACTCCTGGGAGCAGTTGCGCTGGCAGGCTGCGCGGGTATGGGAATCCGCCGCCGGCTATTCCCCGACCATCGGCATCATCGGGGCGGTGCTGGGCCTGATGCATGTCATGCAGAATCTGGCCGAGCCGTCCAAACTGGGCGGCGGCATCGCCGTCGCCTTCGTCGCCACCATCTATGGCGTGGCATTCGCCAATCTGCTGTTCCTGCCGATGGCCAACAAGCTGAAATCCATCCTGATGCAGCAGACGCACCTGCGCGAAATGGTCATCGACGGTCTCGTGGGTATCGCCAACGGGGATAATCCGCGGCTGGTCGAGATCAAGCTGCAAAGCTACCTCGGCTGATCATGGCGCGCCGGTCCAAACGTATCGAGCATGACAACCATGACCGCTGGCTGATCTCCTATGCGGATTTCGTGACCTTGCTGTTTGCCTTCTTCGTGGTGATGTATGCCATTTCTTCGGTTAATGAAGGGAAGTACAAGACCTTCAGCAGCTCCCTGAGCCTTGCACTCAATACCACGCCGAGTTCCAGTACGGGTCCGGTGCTGCCGAATCCGCAGGAGCAGATGCTCAAGAACCTGGTAGACCGGCGCACGGTGCGGCTGGGCGAACAGCAGCGGAGGATACAGGAGCGCATGAAGGCGCTGGCGGATGGGCTGGAGCAGGTCATGTTTCCCATGATCGGGCAGGGGCTGGTCGGTATCAGCCAGACCAAACGCGGTGTGGTCATCGATATCAGTGCCAGTTCGCTGTTCGGGTCAGGCGAAACGGCGCTGCAACCGGAAGTGCTCGGCACGTTGCGTCAGGTAGCTGCTGTATTGAGCAAGGAGAGTCAGCCGATCGAGGTGGAGGGGCATACCGACGATGTGCCGATCAAGACGGCGCGCTATCCTTCCAACTGGGAGCTGTCCTCGGCGCGCGCCAGCAGCGTGGCGCGGTTGCTGATCGAGAGCGGTGTCGCGGCACAGCGCTTGTCGGTGGTCGGGCTGGCTTCGAATCAGCCGCTGGTGCCGAACGACAGTCCGGAACATCGTGCCAGGAACCGGCGCGTCACCATCACCATCCTGTCGCCCAATGTGGAGCGGGAAGGCGCGAGTTAAGCGTCCAGATCAATATTTCGCGACGATGGCGACATCGTCGCCGGGCCTGACGGCAACATAACCGATCGCGCCGGGCATGCCTTTCACGAAACGGATGACATCGGCATCCCCGCCCGATCTCAGGATGGGTGGCGCAATCCCGTCACGGAAGGTCTTTTTGGCCCAAGCGGAATAATAGCTGGCAGCATCCATATGCAACACCTTGGACAGGAAGCCGCCTTGTGCCGCAAGGTTATCCACCGGGACGATCTTGTGGGGGCCGGCGAACTGCTTTTCCCCCAGGAAAATCTCGCGCACATCTTCGACCGCGATGCTGACCCCGGGGTGGGAGATCACATAGATATCTGCCGCCAGAGCCGGTGCAGCCAGGCTACAACCGAGCAATGCGATCAGCGCCAGATAGCGAAGGTTCACGATGGTCCGCTTCACCGTATCTCAAAAACGCGCCGACCATTGGGCGCGCGCCTCCGGGAAACGGTCATTCACGGTTCCGTCCGCGTTCGTGCCGTCGATATGCGTGCTGTTGACCTCGACCTTGATGGCACTGCTGTAATCCAGGTCGTAACGCAAGCCCAGTGTCTGGCGCGAGTAGGAAAGGCCGCCGGTCTGGTAGAAGAAATACGGGTCGTTCCGATCCAGCGCGGATTTTTCGGCACGGGCGAAAGGCGTCCACTGGCCGAAGTTCCTGGCCGCCTGCGCGAACCATGCGTTGCTGGTGTGTGCGTTGCCTACGGCGGTGGTGACGGTTGCGCCTGCGGTAAGCGTTTTGACGGTGTCATGGAAACGGTAGTACTCCGACATGATCTCCCAATCGTCGTTGACGAGTATGCCGTACAAGCCGCCCATGCTCACCCCGGTCTTGCTGCCGTTGCTGTCGTTCACGTCCCCCCTGAAGCCATGCGCGCCCAGACGTAGCCCTCGGACAGCGCCGCTGCCGAAGTTGTAGCCGGCATTGAAACCGACGAAGGCTTGGTGATTGTCGTCTCCGCCGGCGGCAGGATTGCTGGTGCCGGTGGATAAGGTGGAACCGATCTCCAGACGCGGGCCGTTGCCGGCGTAGAGGTCATAGTTGATCTTGCCGTCGCCCGTGCGGACATTGCCGGTGAGCCACATGCCGGTCAGGTGCGATGGCATGATGCCGCCCTTTTCCTCGAAGTCTAGGAATTTTGGACGCAGGATGGAAGTCTGGATCTGCGCGCCATGATGGAAACCTGTGTTCCAGTAGCCGAACGGCGTATGGACGCGGCCGGCCCATAGCGTTGCGGCATCGCTGAAGGTGTAGCCCAGCTGGACGCGTTCAAGATCGGTTTCGAGGTGGCCGTTCGCCTTCACTTCGAACAGCAGTTCGACCAGTGCTTTCGCCCGATCGCCGAACTGGGGCGTGAGATATAGGTCGAACGAGCCGACATTGAAGCCTTTCGGGCCGGAGGCCTGAGCATTCCCCTGGCCGCTGGCAGCGAATCCGGCATCGAGGAAGCCATGCAGCGGCGTGCTGTCATCGTGGTGGCGCATGCCCGCCGGAAGAGATGCAGCCGGGAAGGCATCTCCCGGCGTGTCGATGTGCTGGTTCGGGTTGTCGGCGGCGATCCTGCGAGGCTGGTCGGTTTTGCCGGTCTCCAACTGGTGCACCTTGTTGGAAAGCTCCTCTATCAGCTGCAGGCTGCGTTCCAGCTTGCGCTCCAGTTCCCGGATCCGGTCGGAATCGCTGGCTGCTTGCGCAGATGTCGGCAATGCGGCAATCAGGCCGATACCCATTAACGCCGCAATGAAGGAAGGGCGGCGCAGTCCGCAAGATAGGATTTTGTTCATTGAGACTGATCTCCTGTTGTTCACGCAGGCAGAAGATGGGTGACTTGCTTCTGGTTGCCTGCGTTTCCTGCCAAGGGGGTCAGCCGCTTCCCAGCGAGCGACCGCTCCCCGGCGAGAAACGTGCCTGGCCGTCGGCGCCATAAAGCGCGGACTGGTTCACCGCGTTGCTGAGCACGGTCAGCGCCTGCTGGTTGTGGCGTAGTTTGGACTGGATCAGTTGCCCGTTGATCTGGTTGAGTTCCCGTGCACGCTCCGTCAGGGAGACGATATCGTGCCAGACTGGTAGGCTCTTCGCATGATGTTTCGTCAGCCAGTCGTCGATCGCGGCGCGGGTGAGCTGCGGGATGTCGTGCTGCAACAAGGTGTGCCGTGATTCGGCGAGTTTGTTGAGGCTGAGCGCATCGGACGATTTCTGCCCGGAAAGTTCGAGCAATTGATCTGTGCGGTTTTCCACCAGCATGCCCTGCTCGCGTTCCAGCAGGGCGACAAATCGCTGGAGTGCGGCACACTCTGCGGCCAAGATATTCGGCAGGCTGGTGGCGGCGGTCTGGTTCAAGGCTGGTTAGTGTCGGGGAGCAGGTTCGGTAGTCCGGTCCGGGTCAGGCCTTGCTGCCGATCAGGCCGCGCACCGTTTCCAGCAGATTGTCGGCAACGATGTCCGTATTGACCTTGAAGCGCCCTTCGCTGATGGCCTGTTTGATTTCGGCCACTTTGGCTGCGTTGACGACCGGGGCATTTGCCATGTCCCCCGCCAGATTGCGCAATTGCGCTGCCGTCGAACCCAGTGAAACGCTGGTGGCATCACTCTGCGGTGTCGCGGGAAGGGACGCGTTGCCCTTGGCAGGCGTGCGCGCGGCTGCATCCTGCAGGGCAGGGGACATTGGCTTGACGGGTTTGTCGATCTTCACAGTGAACCTCTCAATCTGGCGGCATCCGATTACACTACCGCTGACTATTTATCGGCAAAAGACCGAAGAACTTTAGGGCCGCAGACCGTTTCCCGGTGAGTTGCGATGCCCAGATGTGGTCGGGCCGATTGTAATGGCTGGCCGGAATATTGCAAGCTGCATCATGGGGCGATTTCCACCAGACCGTCGCTACGCGCTATCCCGCTGATGACGCGCCGCTCCCCGATGCGAACCCGGACGGCCTGCCCTTCGCTTGCGTTGTTCAGCGCGACGCCCTCGTTGCGGATGCTGAAACCGTTGCCCTGGACGGCAACCTGCACAGCTTGCCCTTGCGTCACGCTGTAGGGGGGGCGCAGCATGTCTTCGCGCAATACCTGCCCGGCCGTGATGCCATAGCGTAGTACCTTGCCGATCACCCGGGCGGGATCGGTGAACCCGGTCGCGCGTGAGACTTCCATGGTCTGGCTGGCGAAGTCCTGTTCCTGGATGACGTGATCCTTGGGTAACTGGCGCGCGCTGACCAGCAGATCAAGGCTGACCCTGATCTGTACCGGGACAAAAATGCTCCAGCCGTTTGTCATGTTGCAGCGCACGCCGATGGCGGTCTTGCCCATGAGCTGGCTGCCGGCGGGCAGAAACGCTTCAAGCGGGGTGCATGCCGGTAGCGCGATGCGGCGGTCGATCTCGTCGATCCGGTAAGTGACTTGGCCTGGCAGGGAAGCGGTTTGCTGCCGCATGAAAGCATCCACTGTCGCCCTTATCTGCGCGTGATCCTGATTGACAGCCAGTGCCGGTGCGCATTCCAGTAGCAGGCAGGCGAATAAAAGTAATTTCCTCATGGTTATGCATTGTGCTTGCGGCAGGCTGTTAAGTGAAGTGCCGAAGCATCAGAATTGACGGGGAATCTCACCGCTTATCATTGGATGGGGTGGGGATGTAGGTGATTAGTATGCGGCTCATATAAATGGGTGTTTTGGTTAAAAGGGGGGTGGCGTGGTCAACAAACTGGATGATGCGCTGCGGTTCCATCAGACCGCGCTGAACTTGCGTGCGGCCCGTCAGGAATTATTGGCATCCAATATTGTCAATGCCGACACTCCCAATTATAAGGCGAGAGATGTGGATTTCGCCGGCGCGCTGCGGAATGCGTTGGCAGGTACGGGTACCGAGTTGCCGGTGGCGACGACGTCGCCCATGCACTTGCAGGGCAATTCGGGCGAATCGGTCATGGGGTCGCCGGTGATGTACCGCAAACCGGTACAGCCGAGCGCGGACGGTAATACGGTGGATATGGACGTGGAACGGGCGCAGTTCGCCGACAACGCGTTGCGTTATGAGGCCAGCGTCAGATTCATGAACGAACAGGTGAAGCAGCTGTTGACCGCGATACAAGGGTGATCATCATGTCGTTATTCAATATCTTTGATGTTGCAGGCTCGGGGATGGCGGCGCAGTCGCAGCGCCTGAACGTGGTGGCCAGTAACCTGGCGAACGCCGACAGTACCACCGGCGCCAATGGCCAGCCGTATCATGCCAAGCAGGTGGTGTTCAGCGTCATGCCTGTCGATGGCGGTGCGGCGCAGGGCGTAAAAGTGACGTCGGTGGTCGAGGATAATTCCCCGATGAAGATGGTCTATGACCCCAAGCATCCGATGGCCGATGCGCAGGGTTACGTGACCATGCCCAATGTGAACGTGGTGGACGAGATGGTGAACATGATTTCCGCCTCGCGCGCCTACCAGAACAATGTGGAGGTGTTGAATACCTCCAAGTCGTTGTTGCTCAAGACGCTGACCATCGGGCAATAGTTCGTGCTGCATCAGAAACTGAAAGGAAATAGTCATGGTTAATGCTACACAGGACACCAATTCGGCTGCCGCGCTGTTCGCTTCGTTGAACGCAAAGTCCGGTTCGGCGTCGAATGCTTCGTCGGTGGCTGACACGCAGGATCGTTTTTTGAAGCTGCTGGTGACGCAGATGAAGAACCAGGATCCGCTCAACCCGATGGATAACGCGCAGGTCACCTCGCAGATGGCCCAGCTTTCCACCGTGACCGGGATAGATAAGCTGAATGTCACGCTGCAGGCGCTGAGCGACAGTCTGATGGGCAATCAGACGCTGCAGGCTGCGAGCATGATCGGGCATGGGGTGCTGGTCGGGGGCGAGGGGGTCGAACTGTCCGGCGGCGCGGGGTATGGCGCTTTTGAGCTGGAACAGTCGGCAGAGAGCGTCAAGGTTTCGATCTATGACCAGTCCGGTGCCTTGGTGCGCAATGTCGACATGGGGGCGCAGCCCGCCGGTATTGTTAAATGGGCGTGGGATGGTATGGATGGTGCGGGGAGCAGTACGCCGGACGGGGTCTACAGCTTCGCCGTGAACGCCACGCAGGGTGGCAAGAGCGTCGATGCGACGACATTGCAGTTCGGCATGGTGAGCAGCGTCACGCAGGGCAAGGAAGGTGTGACATTGAGCATCGGGCAGATGGACGGCATCGCGCTGTCGCAGGTCAGGCAGGTTCTGTGAAGTGGCAGTTAACTGAATGAATGCGCAGGATTGATACGAGGAGAATGACATGAGCTTCCAGCAAGGTTTGAGTGGCCTGAATTCGTCGGCCAAACAATTGGACGTGATCGGCAATAATGTGGCGAACTCCGCCACGGTGGGATTCAAGCAGTCGCAGGCGCAGTTTGCGGATATGTATGCCGCTTCCCTGTCCGGCAGCGGCGGCACTCAGGTGGGCACGGGCGGCAAGCTGGCGGCCGTCGTGCAGCAATTCACCCAAGGCAATATCACCAACACCAACAACCCGATGGACACCGCGATCAGCGGGCAGGGGTTCTTCCGCATGATCGATCAGGGTGGCAGCATCCTGTATAGCCGCAACGGACAATTCCAGGTGGACAAGGACGGCTATATCGTCAATAACCAGGGGCACAAGGTGTCAGGTTACCTGCCGGACTCGACCGGCACCATCATCCCCGGGCAGCCGCTGGCGATTCAGCTCAATGCCGCCGACCTGGCGCCGCAGATGACGGCCAATATCGTGGTTGGCGCCAATCTGGATTCTCGTGCGGCAACACCGACAAGCTCGACCTTTGATACGCTGGATACGACTTCTTACAACAGCTCGACTTCGCTGACGGTGTATGACAGCCTGGGGGCCAGCCATGTCGGCTCGTTGTATTTTCAGAGGCAACCTATAGCGGCTACCACCTCTGCGGCGATCATCGCTGCCGGCGCAACTACCGCAACCCTGACTTCGACAACCGGCATGGCGGTGGGGCATACCATCACTCTACCGGGAGCTGGTGCGGCGGGCTCTTCGACGACCGCAGGCGCGACTGTAGCGCCTACAAATACGGCGACACTTGCTTCTGTCACTGGACTGGCGGTTGGGGATAACATCACCATCGCCGGTGATACAGCGGGGGCTCATACGATACTTACTATCGATACGGGTACTGGTGTGGTGACCTTTACGCCGAATACGGCGGCGGATACTGGCGCCGCTGCTGCAGTTACCTCGACCAAGGCGCTCACCGTCACACTCACCGGTATCGTCGGGAACGATGTAACCTTCACTCCGGCGACCACGACCGCAACGCTTGCCGGTGCAACCATCTCCTCCAATGCCGGATCGTCCAACTGGAACGTCTATTTCGCGATGGATGGCGTGCTGGTGCCTGCCGTCGGCACCGCGTTGACCCAGTTGACATTCGACACCTTGGGTAAATTGACCTCTACTACGCCCGCAAGTACTCCGGTGGGAACCATGTCCTCGGCAGCGTTCACTCCGACCGGGGCATCTTCGCAGACGCTGTCATTCGACTTTGCGGATACCTCCCAGTACGGCGGCAACTTTGGTGTGAACAGCCTGACCCAGGACGGCTTCTCCTCCGGACGTCTGAGCGGTTTCAACACCAGTGCAAACGGGACGATATTGGGGCGTTATTCCAACGGGCAGTCGCGCGCACTGGGGCAGGTGCTGCTGGCGAACTTCACCAATCCGCAGGGCTTGCAACCGATGGGTGACAACGAATGGGTGGAAAGCGCCACCTCCGGCGGGCCGCTGGTCGGCACACCGGGTTCGAGTGCCTTGGGAATATTGCAATCCTCGGCAGTGGAAGACTCCAATGTGGACCTGACCGCCGAACTGGTGAACATGATCACCGCGCAGCGCGTCTATCAGGCCAACGCCCAGACCATCAAGGCGCAGGATCAGGTGCTGCAAACCCTGGTGAATTTGAGGTAATGGGGAGTAGGGAGTAGGGAGTAGGGAGTAGGGAGTGGTTCTTCCACTCGCCACCGGGCGCAGCGATCCACTATCCACTTCCCGGATCAGGAGAACTAAATGGACCGTTTGATCTATACCGCCATGACCGGCGCGTCGAATGTGCAGCAGCAACTGGCGGCGGTGACGGAGAATCTGGCCAATGCCAGCACGCCGGGTTTTCGCGCCGTGCTGCATACGTTCCGCGCGGTTCCGCTGACGGGCGAGGGGTTGCCGACACGCACTTTTGTGGTGGATTCTACGGCAGGAGCGGATTTTGCCCCGGGACCTGTCCAGCAGACCGGGCGGGATCTTGACGTTGCGCTACAAGGGGATGGCTGGATCGCCGTGCAGGCGGCGGATGGCAAGGAAGCCTACACGCGCAACGGCAGTTTTCAGGTTGCCGCGAACGGTGTGTTGCAAACCCGTACCGGTCTGAATGTGGCGGGTGACGGCGGGCCGATTTCCATTCCGGCCGATACAGAGGTGACTTTTGCAAAGGATGGCACGATATCCACGGTACCGAGTGGCGGAAAGGCTACCTCGGTGGTGGTGGTAGGCAGGATCAAGCTGGTCAACCCGGCGCAAGAGCAGATGGAGCGTGGCGGCGATGGCTTGTTCCGGCTGAAGGATGGCACGGATGCCGTGGCTGATGAGGGTGTGCGGGTCGTGCCCGGCAGTCTGGAAGGGAGCAACGTAAACGTGGTCGAGGCGATGGTCAATATGATCTCGCTGGCACGAAAATTCGATATGCAGATGAAGATGCTGCAAAACGCATCCAGCAATGCGCAAAAGGCCGCGCAAGTAATGAGCATCTCGGCCTGATGAAGCCAACTGTGCATAAACTCATATAAGGATCAGGACATGATACGTTCCCTGTGGATTGCCAAGACCGGGCTGGATGCCCAACAAACCCAGATGGATGTTATTTCCAACAATCTGGCCAATGTCAGCACTAATGGCTTCAAGCGTTCACGGGCTGTATTTGAGGATCTTATGTATCAGACCTTGCGCCAGCCCGGCGCGCAGTCTTCGCAGCAAACCCAGATACCATCCGGCTTGCAGATCGGTACCGGGGTACGCCCGGTGGCTGCCGAACGTATCCACAGTCAGGGTAATCTGCAGCTGACCGGGAATCCATTGGATGTCGCGATTCAGGGCGCGGGGTTCTTCCAAGTGCTGATGCCGGACGGCGCAACAGCCTATACCCGCGACGGCTCCTTCCAGATGGATAGCCAGGGGCAACTGGTGACCGCCAACGGATTCCCGATCCAACCGGCAATCACCATTCCGGCGAATACCACCAGCATAACGATCGGGCGCGACGGCGTGATGACAGTGACCCAGTCCGGCGTGGTGACGCCGGTGCAGGTGGGCAGTCTGCAGCTGGCAACCTTCATCAATCCGGCCGGCTTGCAAAGCCTGGGCGAGAACCTGTACCAGGAAACCGCGTCAAGTGGTACCCCGAGCACCAATGTGCCAGGTACCAATGGCACGGGTTTGTTGAGCCAGAATTATGTGGAGACCTCTAACGTGAACGTGGTGGAGGAGCTGGTGAACATGATTCAGACACAGCGCGCTTACGAGATCAACTCCAAAGCCGTCCAGACATCGGATCAGATGCTGCAGCGTCTGACCCAGCTCTGATTGCGGGTATTTTCAGGGCGCTTTGCCATGAGTGATATGTTATTTCGGCTGGCATTGTTGGTGCCGCTGCTGGTGCTGGCCGGTTGCAGTGCCAGTCATCCGCCGACCAGTGTACATCAGCCCATGACGGCGAGACCGGTAGAGAGTAATGCCGTTCCGCCGGCCGACGGTGCGATATTCCATGCCGGGGTCAATGAGCGCCCGTTGTTCGAGGATAAACGCGCGCGCAACGTCGGAGATATCCTGACTATCAATCTCGCCGAGAAGACTTCGGCCAGCCGCAAGTCTGATAACAGTTCCAGTTATTCGAACAGTATCGATGCCAATATTCCGACTGTCACCACGAATATACCGGAAGTAATTGGCGGACCGATCGGATCGATACTCAGCCAGCTATTTGCGATAACCGGTTCAGTCACTGGCGAGAGTAGTAATGAATCGTCAGGTGATGGCGCGGGGAATGCAAGTCAGGAATTGACCGGAACCATCGCCGTAACGGTGATCGAAGTGTTGCCGAACGGCAATCTGCTGGTCAGCGGCGAGAAACAGGTGGCTCTGAACAATAGCGACGAGTTCATCCGCTTCTCCGGGGTGGTCAACCCAACCACTATATCGAATCTTAATGCGGTGCCGTCCACGCAGGTGGCGGATGCCCGCATCGAATACAGGACCGCCGGCGGGATGAACGAGGCGATAAACGATGCTCGCTCATTGGGGATGCTGGGCCGGTTCTTCCTTTCGGTGTTGCCATTCTGATGATGAACAGGATGATCAGACAATTCATGGCGGTGTTGCTGGCGGGGCTGCTGTTGCCGATATCGGCATCGGCCGACCGGATCAAGGACGTCGCCAGCATCCAGGGCGTGCGCGACAACCAACTGATCGGCTACGGGCTGGTAGTCGGACTCGATGGCAGCGGCGACCAGACTACGCAGACGCCCTTTACCGTGCAGAGCATCATCAGCATGCTGTCGCAGATGGGTGTCAATCTTCCGCAAGGCACCAGCTTGCAGCTCAAAAATGTCGCTGCGGTGATGGTGACCGCAGTGCTGCCGCCGTTCTCCAAGCCCGGGCAGACTATAGATGTCACGGTATCTTCCATCGGCAATGCCAAGAGCCTGCGCGGAGGCATGTTGCTGATGACACCGTTGAAGGGGGCGAATGGTCAGGTGTATGGGATGGCGCAGGGTAATGTGCTGGTCGCGGGCGTCGGAGCCTCGGCTGGCGGTGCATCGGTGCAGGTCAACCATTTGAGCGTGGGGCGCGTACCCGGCGGAGCCACGGTGGAACGTGCCGTTCCGACCATGCTGGGGCAAGGCGATTTCATTCATCTGGAACTCAATGCGACCGATTTCACCACAGCGGCTCGTATTGTCGAGGCTGTCAACGGGCAGGTCATGCCAGGCATCGCGCAGGCACTGGACGGTCGGGTGATCCGAGTGAGCGCACCGGCGGGCAGCGAACGGGTGGCGTTCATCTCCAAGATCGAGAACCTGGAAGTCAACCCGGCGCAGGGTATCGCCAAAGTCATCATCAATGCGCGCACCGGCTCGATCGTGATGAACCAAGCGGTCACTCTCGATACCTGCGCCGTGGCGCATGGCAACTTGAGCGTGGTGATCAGTACCGACAGCACGGTGAGCCAGCCCAATCCGCTGTCCGGCGGACAGACCGTGCAGACCGACAAGACCACCATAGAGATCAGCGCCGACAAGGGCGGTCTGGTGCAGCTTCAGAGAGGGGTATCACTGAACGAGGTCATCAAGGCGCTTAATTCGATCGGCGCAACCCCGCAGGACCTGCTGGCGATCCTGCAGGCGATGAAGTCCTCCGGTGCGTTGCGCGCGGAACTGGAGATCATCTGATGGATAGCCGGATGGATGTTTCCGCAAGGCTCGCCCTCGATACCCAGAGCCTGGAGCAGCTGCGCTCGCAAGCCAGAAAATCGCCGGATCAGGCGCTCAAGGCAGCGGCGCAGCAATTCGAGGCGGTGTTCCTCAACATGATGCTGAAGAGCATGCGCGAAGCCACGCCGCAGGATGGAATGTTCGATAGCGACCAGACCAGGATGTTCACCGGAATGCTGGATCAGCAGTTGGCACAAAGCATGTCCAGTCGCGGCGTCGGGCTTGCCGACATCATGGTCAAGCAGTTGAGCCGCAACCTGGGGATGCAAGCGGAAGGCGGGAAACTGTTTTCCCCATTCCCGATGCTCGGTCCTCAATCCTCGGCAAATGCACTGCCTTCCGCCTATGGCGCGAATGCCCAGCAGGATTTCGTGAGCCGCATGCTGCCCCATGCCATACAGGCCAGCCGGAACAGCGGAGTGCCGCCGCAACTGATGCTGGGGCAGGCCGCACTGGAGAGCGGTTGGGGCAGGCGTGAGATCCGCATGGCGGACGGCAGCAACAGCCACAACCTGTTCGGCATCAAGGCGGGAACGGGCTGGAGCGGTGCGATGGCGGAAGTGATGACCACCGAATACAGCAATGGCGTGGCCCACAAACAGGTCGAGCGGTTCCGCGCCTATCCTTCCTATGCCGAGGCGTTTCGGGATTATGCCGGTCTGATCAGCCAGAACCCGCGCTACGCCGAGGTATTGCGCCAGGGCGACGACCTGACCGGAATGGCGCAGGCGGTGCAGAAGGCCGGTTATGCTACCGACCCGGACTATGCGGACAAGCTGGTGCGCATCATGGCTATGGTGAACACGGCGGTCTGACCGGGCTACGCAAGGCAGCCAGCCGGTCGCTGGTCATAAATATCCTGGAACAAATCCCCTGCACCAAGCGTCTCAAGTTAAAACATGCGGTTGACTTCCCACCGCGTTGTAGCAAAATGCTTTTTCCGGGTTGCACATTCGTTCTAAAGAATGCGCTCAATGTGCCGATAAACTAATACGAGAACGTCGGCGCAGGAATCAGGAATAAGGAAAAGCCATGGCAGACCTGTTTACTTCAGCATTAAGTGGCATGAACGCAGCCCAGATCGGGCTGGCCACGACCGAGCACAACATCGCCAATGCCAGCACTCCTGGCTATACGCGCCAGGAGATGCAGATAGCTTCACGCCCCGGGCAGCAGACCGGGTTCGGTTTCGTCGGCGAGGGCGTCAGCGTCTCCGGTATAAAGCGTATCTATGACGAGTTTCTGACCACGCAAGTGTTGCAGGAACAGACGCAAGCCAGCTATTTGAGTACTTATCACGGGGTGATGAAGCAGATAGACAATCTGGTTGCGGATCCGGTTGCCGGGGCTTCGGCCGCGATGCAATCGTTCTTCGATGCGATGAACGGGGTGGCGAGTAATCCGGAATCGGTTCCGGCACGCCAGACCCTACTGGGTGCTGCGCAGTTTGCTGCCAATCGCTTCCAGTCTATCGACCAGCGATTGAGCGATATCGCCAACGGCCTGAATAGCCAGATCAGCGGCAGCGTCAATACGATCAATACCCTTGCGCGCCAGATCGCGGCGCTCAACGGTAATATCAAGCGTGCTACCGCAGCTACAGATGGTCAGCAGTTACCCAATGACCTGATGGATCAGCGCGACCAGTTGATCTCGCAGCTTAACAAGGAGATCAAGGTCAGCGTACAGAACCAGTCCGATGGCACAGTTGCAGTGTCAATCGGTCACGGACAGACACTGGTGATTGACGAGCAGGTCTCGGCATTGCGGGTGATTTCATCCAGCACCGATCCAAGCAAGCTGGAAGTTGCCTACCAGAATGGCAACAAGACGATCGCGTTGCAGCAAAGCAGCTTGCAGGGCGGCAATCTGGGTGCTTATCTCGCTTTCCGCGATCAGAGCCTGGAACCGGCACGCAACGCGCTTGGCCGTGTGGCGCTGGGAATGGCAATGAGTGTCAATCAACAGAACCAGTTAGGTCTGGATTTGAAAGGCGTATCGGGCGGTGCCATCTTCAATGTGGCGGTTCCCCGCATCTCGGTCAATTCGAGCAATACCGGTTCGGCAGGTATCTCCGCGACCATAGGCGATGTCAATGCGCTGACCACCAGTGATTACGAACTGCGCTATGACGGTTCGCGCTACACCATGATCCGTCTGTCGGACAATGCCATCACCGATCTTGGGTCGCCCACCTCATTTCCGGCCAGCTTCAGCGTCGATGGCGTCAATGTCAGCCTGACCGCCGGCGCGCTGGCGGGCGACCGCTTCATGATACGCCCCACCGCGAATGGCGCGCGTGACATGAAAGTCTCCATGAGCGACCCATCCAAGGTGGCAACGGCGATGCCGATGCGCACCATGGCTGCGCTGACCAATACCGGTACCGGTGCTATCAGTAGCGGGGCATTGAACCTGAATCCGGTCAGCATCACTTTCGACAATCCACCGACGACCTTTACGGTCTCGGATACCAGCACCACACCGCCGACTGTGCTCGAAGCGGGCGTGACCTATACATCCGGAAACGACATCAGCTACAACGGCTGGACCGCGCAGATCGCCGGAGCGGCTCCGGTCGCAGGTGACAGCTTTACGCTTGCTAAGGACAGCAGCGCAGCGGCCATGCGCCTGACGGCATCCGCATCCAACACCGGGAACACCAGCATCAGCGGCGGCGCGCTGGACCTGCAACAGCCATTTAGCATCACCTTCACCAGTCCGACCACTTATACAGTGTCCGGGGCGGTGCCGGCGGTCGTTGGCGCACAGACCTATACGCCGGGGCAGGACATCAGCTACAACGGCTGGACCGTGCAGATCAGCGGGCAGCCGTTCGCCGGCGATGTGTTCAATGTCGAGATCAACACCAATGCTGCCGGCGACAACCGTAACGCCATGTCATTGTCGGCACTCCAGCTCCAAAACCTGATGGTTGGGGGTACAGCGACCTTGCAGGGCGCATACGGCCAACTGGTCGGCGACGTCGGTGCCAAGACACATGAACTGGATGTCACCAGCCATGCGCAGGAGAATATGCTGGCTCAAACGATAGCGGCGCAGCAATCCATCTCCGGTGTGAATCTGGATGAGGAAGCGGCGAATCTGATGCGTTTCCAGAAAGCATATCAGGCAGCCGCCAAGGCGATGCAGATCGCCCAGACCATGTTCGACTCATTGATGGCAATCGGAAGGTAGGTGAGTGATGCGTATCAGTTCCAAGACCCTGTTCGATAGCAATGTGGCGTCGCTGAGCCAGCAGCAGGCGCGCATGATCCAGACCCAGCAGCAGATTTCCAGCGGGCGCAGGGTGATGACGGCATCGGATGATCCGGTAGCGGCGGCGCGTGCGCTGGAGATCAACCAGTCGGATGCCGTGAATACCCAGCAGGCATCAAACCGCGTTTCGGTGCGCAACACCCTGTCAATCACTGAAAGCTCGCTGACGAGTGTCACCGAACTGTTGCAGGATGTCAGAACGGCAATCGTCCAGGCAGGCAACGGTACGCTCAACGACAATGATCGTCGCACCATCGCGAACGGATTGAGCGGCAGGTTGCAGGAGCTCATCGGTTTAGCCAATAGCACCGACGGTGTGGGGAACTATCTGTTCGCCGGGTTCCAGTCTAGAGCGCAGCCCTTCGTCAATGTGTCCGGAGTGACGACTTACAACGGTGACGACGGTCAGCGCAACGTGCAGGTCAGTGCCACCCGCCAGATCGCTTCAAGCAATTCCGGAGCGGACGTGTTCATGCGCGTCAAGAACGGCAACGGCTCTTTCGTTACACAAGCGTCCTCCGGCAACAACGGCAGCGGTGTGATCGGGCAGGGTTCGGTGACCGATCCTACGGCGCTGACGGGGCACAACTACACCGTCACATTCGCGGATGTGACAGCACTGGCTGCGGGTACCAATACCGGGAACGGAGTGATCAGCACGCCTGCGGTGACCAGCCAGTCAGCGGTTACAGGCAAGGATTACAGCGTCACTTTGAATATGCCGGCAGGGACTTACGATGTCAACGAACTGACCGTCGGCTATAACACGCAGACGATCAGCACACTGGATTTCACGGCTCCGGGCACCTTCGTGGTCGATGCCGCCGGGGACAACGATACGGTGACCTTGACCGGCGCATACGCCGACGAGGCTGCGCTGGTGGCCAAGATACAGGCAGACCTTGATGTCGATGCTGCCGGCGCCTTTGCCGTGACCAGCACAGGTTCAGTTGCAGACGGTGACTTCGAGGTGTCTATCGCCAGGACTGCCGCTGGTGCGGGAAGTACGGCGGTAACGATTTCGGCTACTGATGCGGGTGCAATCGCAGGAGGGGTCGCGAATTCTGCGGGGGTCGCGGGCGGTGCAGCCGTATTGACCGGGCAACCATATGTCAGCGGTGAGACGATCAGTTTCGCAGGTTTGCAGTTCAATATCCAGGACGGCTCGACCGCGTTTGCCGATGGCGACAGCTTTACTGTCACGTCGCCCGGTTATACCGTGACGGACACCACCGCATCGACCACACGGCTGCCTGTGCCGCCTGCTACAGGCCGCATGCCCTGGGCCAGCGGCCAGACGATCAGCTTCGATGGCATGCAGTTCGATATTCAGGGAACCCCGGCGAATGGGGACAGCTTTACCGTGGTGCCGAGTACCAACGAGAGTGTCTTCAAGACCATCTCTGACATGATCGCGGTACTGAACACACCGGTGTCGAGCAGTAGCGCGGCCAGCCTGACCAACAGCCTGAGCCACGGTCTCAACCAGATGGACAATGCTCTGGACAATGTGCTGTCCACCAGATCCACACTGGGGCTGCGCCTGAACGAGATCGACGCGTTGCAAAGTGCCGGCGAGGATTTGAGCTTGCAGTACAAGCAAACCCTGTCCGACCTGCTGGATGTCGATTACAACCAGGCCTTGAGCGACCTGATGCAGCAGCAGACCAACCTGCAGGCGGCACAGAAGACCTTCTCCGTCGTCGCCGGGCTTTCCCTGTTCGACTTCATCTGATTTCGATCTGGAAACAGGAACAGAAGGGCGCGATGGCTTCGCGCCATTTTCATTTGACCTTCATCATCGTGCTTAGTCCCTCCTGCACCAGCCGGTCGAGCAGCGGGATGATGTAGGGAATGGACAGCAGCAGCACGACGAATCCGACCGTTAGCGTGACCGGGAAGCCGACCGCGAACAGGTTGAGCTGCGGCGCCGCGCGGGTGAGTATCCCCAGTGCGATGTTGGTGATCAGCAGCGCGGCCAATATTGGCAGCGAAATCTGCAGAGCATAGGCAAAGATGCTCCCTCCCCAGCTGGCGACCCCATAAAAGCCCTTGGCGGTCATCGCGGTGCCGACCGGCAATGTGTGGAAGCTTTCGGCCAGCCCGGCCAGCATGTAGAGATGTCCATCCATGGCCAGAAACGCCAATGCGGCGATCATGCCGATCCACTGGGCGATGATGGGCGACTGGGTGGCGTTGATCGGGTCGAAAAAACTGGCGAATCCCAGACCCATCTGCAAACCGGCCATTTCACCGGCCATTTCGACCGCGGTGAAGATCAGGCGCATGGTGAATCCCATCGCCACGCCGATGAGCATCTGCTGAACCACGATCAGCAGTCCTTGCGGAGAACCGATGGCGACTGGCGGCATCGGACCTATGGTCGGTGCGATGATGATGGCGAGCATGACGGACAGCCCGATCTTGACGCGCGCAGGCACCTGCTTGTTACCGAGTACCGGCGAACTGGCGACCATCGCCAGGATGCGTGTCAGCGGGAAGAGCAGGGCGGCGAGCCAGGCGTCGAGTTGCGCGCTGGTGAAGCTGATCATGGCGGCTACCCGATCATCCAGGGGATGTTGCCGAACAGCCTTTGAATGTAGTCCACCATGGTATTCACCATCCATGGGCCGGTCAGGATCAGCATCAAGAAGATACCCAGCAGCTTCGGGATGAACGACAGGGTCATTTCGTTGATCTGGGTCGCAGCCTGGAAAATACTGACCACCAGGCCGATGACCAGCGCGCTGAGCAACAGCGGGGCGGAGATCATCAGGGTAATTTCGACCGCCTGTTGACCAATGGTGATGACAGTTTCCGGGGTCATGTTTGAATCAGTAGTTAGTCATTAGTCATTAGTCGTTAGTTGGTGTAGTCGCTTCGCGGGTTTTGGGTTTAACTAAAAACTAACGACTAGCAACTAACGACTGCATTTAAGTATAGAAGCTTTGCGCCAGCGAACCGATCAGCAGGTTCCAGCCGTCAGCCAGCACGAACAGCATGATCTTGAAGGGGAGCGAGATGATGGCCGGCGACACCATCATCATACCCATGGACATCAGCACGCTGGCGACCACCATATCGATGATGAGGAACGGAATGAAGATCACGAAGCCGATCTGGAAGGCGGTCTTCAGTTCGCTGGTGACATAGGCGGGCACCAGGATGCGTAACGGAACCTGGTCGGCACTCTGTAGCGGTTCGCTGCCCGATATCCGGACAAACAGCGCGAGGTCGGCTTCACGGGTCTGGCGCAGCATGAAGGCCTTCAGCGGCACACTGCCTTTTTCGACGGCCTGCTGGAAATCGAGCTTGTTCTCGCTGAACGGTACATAGGCATCGGTATATATCTTGTCGAACACCGGCGACATCACGAAGAAAGTCAGGAACAGCGCCAGGCCGATCAACACCTGATTGGGCGGCGAAGAAGGAGTGCCGATCGCGGAGCGCAGCAGGCTGAGCACGATGATGATGCGGGTGAAGCCGGTCATCATCAACAGGATCGCGGGCAGGAAACTCAGCGAAGTGAGCAGCAGCAGTGTCTGTATGCTCAGGCTATAGGTCTGGCCGCCGCCCGGAGCTGGGGTGCTGGTCAGTGCAGGCAGTCCGACCTCGGCCCATGCGCCGGGCGCCATACCGAGCAGTGCGACGAACAACGGCAGCGCGAACAGGCTACGGCGCATCGCTTCTCCGGTTATCCGAGGCGTTCGTTTGTTGCGAGGCCTTGTTGCGTGACAAGGCGCCCAGAGCGGAAGACAGCGCCGCCGAAAAATTTCCGGGATTACCATAAGCAGGCGTGTCCTGCGGGTTGGTTTCCAGCTTGTCCAGCGTGTGCAACGTGCGGATCTGGCTTGGCCCGACACCGACCACCAGCCAGGTGTCCTTTATCTCGACCAGCACGATACGTTCGCGCTGTCCCACCGATACACCGCCCAGTACCTTGAGCAGGTTGCCGGAACCCTGCTGGGCTGCATTCATGCGCTTGAGCAGCCAGCCGACCAGCACGATGGCGGCCAGTACCAGCAACAAACTGATAACGACTTGCGTGACATTGCCCGAGCTGACCCCGGGAGCCGCCGCAGCATAGACAGGCCGCGCTTCTTCGGCGGCATGGGCGGAGGGCAGGAGCAAGAGGGCAGAGAGAGACAGGTAGCGGTGCGCGTCGCGTGGCAGCGGTTTGCTTAGGGTCACCATGTCATTTGTTCAGGCGGCGCATGCGCTCGGACGGAGTGATGATGTCCGTCAGGCGGATGCCGAGCTTGTCGTTCACCACTACGACCTCGCCCTGCGCGATCAGGAAACCGTTGATCAGGACGTCCAGCGGCTCGCCCGCCATGCCGGCCAACTCGACCACCGAGCCCTGTGCTAGTTGCAGCAGGTTCTTGATGGGCATCTTGGTCCGCCCGAGTTCGACGGTCAGCTGCACCGGGATGTCCAGGATCATGTCGAGATCGTTGTGGGCGGTTCCCGCACCGCCGCCGCCGAATTGCTCGAATACATGCGGTTTGGCGGGTGGCGCCGGCGGAGCATCCACGGTGGCAGACTGCTCGGCCATGGCCGCACCCCAGTCGTCGGCAGCCGTGGCGGGTGCCGTGGTGGCTTGCTCGGCCATGGCCGCGCCCCAGTCGTCGGCAGTGATCGCTTCCTCGTTAGTGATATCGTCAGCCATGGCCTTGTCCTTCATTGATCGAGATAACCTTTTCGACTTTCAGCGCGTACTGATTGTTGAAAGCGCCATATTTGCATTCCAGCACCGGCACGCCATCCACCGATGCGACGACATTTTCGCCTACTTCCAGCGGAACGACATCGCCACTTTTCATCTTCAGCACTTGCTCGAAAGTCACCTTGGCCTGTCCAAGCGTGGCGACCAGTTCTACGCTTGCGGATTGCACTTGGCGCGACATCAGTTGCAGCCAGCGATGATCCATCGCCTGGTGCTCGCCCTGCATGGCGCTGTAGAGCAGATCCTTGACCGGCTCGAGCATGGAGTACGGCATGCAGGTATGGAAAGAACCGCCGTTGCCGCCCAGTTCGATGTCGAACGTGGTGACGATGACCACTTCGTTCGGGGTGGCGATATTGGCGAATTGCGGGTTCATTTCCGAGCGCACGAACTCGAATGTCAGCGGATGGACCGATTCCCAGGATTTGCCATAAGTCTCGAACACCACCTCCAGCATCTTCTGGATGATGCGCTGCTCGGTCTGCGTGAATTCGCGGCCCTCCACGCGGGTGTGGAAGCGGCCGTCACCGCCGAACATGTTGTCCACCACCAAGAACACCAGGTTGGGATCGAAGATGAACAGCCCGTTGCCGCGCAACGGCTTGGCCTGGATTAGGTTGAGGTTGGTCGGGACATGCAGGTTGCGGATGAATTCGCCGAACTTCAGCACGCGCACCGGGCCGACCGATATCTCCGGGGTGCGGCGGATGAAGTTGAACAGGCCGATGCGGAACAAGCGCGCAAAACGCTCGTTGATGATCTCCATCGTGGGCATGCGCCCACGCACGATGCGTTCCTGCGAAGCCAGATTGTACGGACGTACGCCAGCAGCGGGTTCCTGTTCAACAGGCTCGTCGGTCTCGCCGGTGACTCCCTTGAGCAGGGAGTCAACCTCGTCTTGTGAAAGAAACTCGCTCATGTTCCGCTATGAAGCGCCTCGCTACTGGATGATGAATGAAGTGAAAAGTACTTCGTTTATCTCGGTCTTGCGCGCCGGCTGGGCAGTTTGTCCGGAATCCATCTGAGGGGGAGCTTTGCGCATCCCCAGCACATATTCGACATCCCCCCTGATCTGTTCGGCCAGTATCTGTTTACCCTCGTACGAGAAAAGCTCGGAAGGACGCTTGCTTTGCAGCCGCATGTTCACGCGGTGCTGTATTTCCGGGCTGTTGGCCTTGATCTTGTCCACCAGTTCCGGTTCAGACAGCTTGAGCGAAATGGTGGCCTGCAGATAACGGTCACCTTCCTCATGCGCCAGGTTGGCTGTGAACGAACCCAGGTCAACAAAAGTCGGCGGCTTGCTGGTGTCGTGCGCTTTTGCCGGCTTGGCTTCCGCTTCTGCAGAGGGGCCCTCACCATTGTGACCCGGCGCAGGCGCCGGTTTCAGCAACAGCATGAGCGCGACACCACTACCGGCTATCAGCAACAACAGGACGACGATAACGATGAGCTTTTTCTTGCTTTTCTTGGGCGGCGCCGCTTCGATATCTTCATCCTCGACGGGTTTTGCGCCTGGTTTTCCTGCCGGTTTTGTTGCTTTTACCATCTTGTTTTCCTTTATTGCCTGTTGAATCTGGTGTTGATGATAACCTGATTGACGCGGCAATTCCCTGTCAGCTCATTCCATTGCATACTGGAAACGGGTTTGTCTGCTCCCCTGTTCAGGCGAAAGTGTCCACCATTCCGATGTGGCGGCTCACGGGTGCTTCTTGCGTGACCCCCCCGATTTCCGGCATCGCGCGTTCTGTCGTCATGCCCGGTTCGCGGTTTGCAAAGCGCTCCGAGCCGCGGTCATGCAACGATTGATCGCTGACCGTGGCATTGCCCAGCATGATGCCGTTATCGGCCAGCATTTCCCGGAGTTTAGGCAGGGCATTTTCCACAGCATCACGCACTGCGCTATGCGGCGAGGTGAATAGCGCGGTTGCCTGATTGTCCGATACCTTCAGTACCACGTTTAAAGGACCGAGATCGGGCGGGTTCAGATGCAGTTCAGCTACCTGGTTTTGCTGGGTGCCCATCCAGGTGATCTTCTGGGTAAAGTCGTTTGCCCAGCGGTCAGAGCCGAGCGGAGTGGACACGGTCATGGCTTGTGGCGCTTCAGCGGAAACGCCGGTGGGCAACATGCCGGCCAGTGTGGCCGGTGCCATGGCCGTCACTGCGGAGGCGCCCGGCTGGGTGGCGCCGGGAGCTGTTTGCAGTTGGCTGGCAGCCAGATCCATGTGCCTGCCGGAGGTTTCGGCCGACGTGGGAATACGGGCAGAGAAAGACAGGGGCGGCACAGCGGAATCCATTTCCTGTGCGTCGAGCGCAATACCGCTTTCCCCGGCCAGCTTCGAAACATCAGTCATTGTCGGGGTGTCACCGCTCGTCCGGAAATGGTTCAATCCGGGCCAGGCATCGGTACCCGGTCGGTTTCCCGGCGCGTTGCGATGTGCGATCGCAGTCGCTGCGGCATGTTCGGTTCCCTGTTCTCCGCCGGTTACTTTCTGCGCCGGTATTTGCAGTAACAGGGCGGCCAAGGCCTCCGCCGGGGCATTCGCGATATCGGTGATGTTCGCTGTTTCGCTTCCTTCTTTCAGCGTCGGGTCTGTTGCCGCTATCGTCGCTGCATCCAGCGTTGCGGCATCGGCAAGACCTGCTGTTGCCCGGGCGTTATCCGGCGCTAACAAATTCGCCGCATCCATTTGCAGCGACAGCAGTTTTGCGAATGGCCCGCCAGCCTGTGCGTCGCCTGCTTGCGCATCCGCCGTATTGTTTGACGGCAGGATGTTCGCCGCGCCGTTTGCGGGCGGGGCATTGTTTGCAGTAATCGGCAGATTGGCCATGATCGTTCTCCTTTGCGCGAGGGCAGGGGGTACCTAATCCTCGTTATCCTTCATCTTGCGGGCACCCAGTCTTCCGGCGTGCTCGTCCAGTGTCTTCTGTTCAGATTTTGCTGCGATTTTCTTCTGGGCCTCTAGGTGACGCTGTTGCAATTTATCGAAGGATTGCAGCTTGCGCCGCGTCGCGTCGAATTCATCGCGCCCGTTTTTTGCCGATGTCTTGCTGTGCTCGACCGCCATGATCTGCTGGCTGATCGCCTCATCGATCTTGCCGATGAATTGTTCGAAGTTGCGCAGTTCTGCCGGGGTCATGCCGTTGCGTATGGACTCCTGCAGTTTGGCCTGATAGTCCTTGCGGTATTCGCGCAGCATGTCGAGCTTTTCCTGCGCACTCTGTTGCTTCCGGTTCAGCTGGCCGAGTTTGCGTGTCGCCTCTTCGTTCCGGTGTTCCGCCAGATTCATCACGGCTTGCAGGTGGAAAGGTTTGGACATGAGCGTATCGCCTAGTGCACGGGTTCGAGCAGGGCGCCCAACTGGGCGACACTGGCCGCATAGGTTTCACGCTGGAACATGTCCTGTTTCAGGAATTGTTCGATGCGCGGATAAAGTGCGATCGCCTCGTCCAGTAGCGGGTCGCTTCCCCTGACATAGGCGCCGACGCTGATCAGGTCGCGGTTGCGCTGATAGTGCGCATACAAATGCTTGAAACGTTGTACCTGTGACAAATGCTGGGGCGAGGCCAGATGCGCCATTACGCGGCTGATCGAAGCTTCGATGTCGATCGCCGGGTAATGTCCCTGCTCGACCAGGCGCCGCGACAGCACGATGTGTCCGTCGAGAATGGCGCGCGCGCTGTCGGCGATCGGATCCTGCGGGTCGTCGCCCTCGGTCAGCACGGTATAGAAAGCGGTGATCGAACCGCTGCCCTCCAGGCCGTTGCCGGCGCGCTCCACCAGTTGCGGCAGCTTGGCGAAAACGGAGGGGGGGTAGCCGCGGGTGGCCGGCGGTTCCCCGACCGCCAGTGCGATCTCGCGCTGCGCCATGGCGAAGCGGGTCAGCGAATCCATCAGCAACAACACGTTCTTGCCCTGGTCGCGGAAATGTTCGGCGATGGCGGTTGCATAAGCGGCGCCTTGCAGGCGCATCAGCGGCGAGGTATCGGCCGGCGTGGCGACCACGACCGATCTGGCCATGCCTTCCCGTCCGAGGATGTCGCCGATGAATTCCTTGACCTCGCGGCCGCGTTCGCCGATCAGCCCGACCACCGTCACGTCCGCGTTGGTGTAGCGCGCCATCATGCCGAGCAGCACGCTCTTGCCGACGCCGCTACCGGCGAACAGGCCGAGGCGCTGGCCTCGGCCCACGGTCAGCATGCTGTTGATGGCGCGCACCCCGACGTCCAGCACCGTGTCGATGCGCGCACGCTCCAGCGGGTTGAACGGGCGGCTCTGCAATGGTGCAGAGCCCAGCTCAGGCAACGGCCCCAGCTGGTCTAGCGGTTTGCCGGAACCGTCCAGCACGCGCCCGAGCAACATGTCGCCGACCGGCAGACGCTTGGCGAGGTCGGCGTTGCGGCGCAGTCTGGGGGCATGCTTCTCGTTGTACATCAGGCAGTGCGGTTGCTCGAGGGGCGTCACGCGCGCACCGGGCACCAGCCCCTGCACGTCGGTCTCGGGCATCAGGAACAGCTTTTCGCCGGCAAAGCCGACCACCTCCGCCTCGACGATGCCGTTCGGCAAATGGATCGCGCAAGTGCTGCCGATCGCCATTTTCAGGCCAACCGCTTCCATCACCAAGCCGGTCACCTTGGTCAGGCGTCCGCTGGTCGGCATGGGGTCGCATTCCGCCACATGTGCGCGGCCTTCATCAAGGAAGGCCTGCCATTTGAGATGATGCCCGGATGTGCTTAATCCAGCCATGATTTGTCCTGTCCCAGCGATTCGACGATGCGTTTCCAGCGCGTTTCCGTGGTGGCATCGACCTGGCTGTGCGCTGTTTCCACCCGGCAACCGCCGCGGCGGATGGCGGGATCGGTGAACAGCTTCCAGCCGGCATGCGCCAATTGTTCGACCATGTGCTCGCGCACCAGATCGGCATCGTCCGGATGCAGGATCAGGTGGGCGTTCTGATTGAAGTGCGGCAAGCCGCCGATCGCTTCGCTGACGATACCCAGGATCGCTTCCGGTTTCGCCTGCAGGGTTTCGCTTGCCATCTTGCGGGCGATTTCCAGAGACAGATCGAGCAGGGAACGCGCCAATTGTTCGTCGACCTGATTGATCGCGCCCTGAATATCCTGCATCAGGGCGTGTATCCGTGCCGCCTCGTTACGCGCCTGCTGGATACCCTCGGCATAACCGGCCGCACGGCCCTGTGCATAGCCTTCTTCCTGTGCCTGCTGGCGGAGTTGTTCCAACCCGGCAGCATTGGTGCGCGCCGCACTTTTTTGCGCGGGACTCTGATGGATGCCGCCGGAATGCGGATCGAACGAGGCCAGTTCCCAGCGTTCGAACGCGGTCAGCTGTTCCTTTGGGATGACGATGCTAGACATAAGCCTCCTCGCCTACGCCACCCAGTGCGATCTGTCCTTCGTCCGACAGACGGCGCACGATCTTGAGGATTTCCTTCTGGTTGGCCTCGACCTCGCTGAGCCGCACCGGCCCCTTGGATTCGAGGTCTTCGCGCATCATCTCGGCGGCGCGCTGCGACATGTTCTTGAAGATCTTTTCGCGCAACTCCTCGTTGGCGCCCTTGAGCGCGATGATCAGGGATTCGGACTGCACTTCGCGCAGGATCAGCTGGATGCCGCGGTCGTCGATGTCCATGATGTTCTCGAACACGAACATCTTGTCCTCGATCTTCTGCGCCAGATCGGGATCGGCATTGCGCACGTTTTCCATCATCTCGGCTTCCAGTGTGCCACCCATGTAGTTAAGTATCTCCGCGGCCGCCTCGACGCCGCCGTGCAGGCTCTTCTTGCCCGCGCCGCCGCCCGCCATGAGCTTGCTCAGCACGTCGTTGAGCTCGCGCAACGCCACGGGCTGCACGCTGTCCAGCGTGGAGATGCGCAACAGCACATCGTTGCGGGTGCGTTCGGCGAGCATTTTCAGTATCTCGGCAGACTGATCCGGTTCCAGATGCACCAGGATAGTCGCGATGATCTGCGGATGCTCGTTGCCGATCATTTCCGCCACGGCACCCGGATCCATCCATTTCAGGCTCTCGATACCGCTGGTATCGCTGTTGTGCATGATGCGGTCCAGCAGGCCCGCCGCCTTGTCGTCACCCAGCGCCTTGGTGAGCATGCCGCGGATATAGTCGCTCGAATCCAGCCCGATGGTGGTCTTGCTCGACGCCGAAACGATGAAGTCGTGAAATACCTGCGCGATCTCTTCGCGGTTAAGGTTTTTCAGTGTCATCATGGCCGCGCTGATCTTTTGCACTTCTTTCGGCTCGAGATATTTCAGCACTTCGGCGGCCTCGTTCTCGCCGAGCGTCATCAGGAAGATCGCGCTTTTTTCGACGCCATCAGCCATTGTTTACCCACTCCTTGACCACGCTGGCGACGATTTTAGGTTCCTGCTGCGCGATCTGGCGGGCTGTCTGCAGGCTTTGTTCATAGGAATGCGCATTGGGCGCATAAACGGCCTCTGGAGCGCGTTCGCTCTCCATGGCGGCGGTAAAGCCGCCGGTGGGACCCGGCATGTTGGCCAGTGTGTCGAATGCCGGTTTGACGATGCGGAACACCACGAAGAACATGACCGCTGCGATCAATCCGTATTTGAGCAGATCCTTGCCCAGTTCAATCAGGTCGAATTGCTCCCATATCGGCAGTTCCTCGACCACTTCGCCGCTTTCGGTAAAGGGCGCCGCCTGCACGTTCAGGATGTCGCCGCGATTCTGGTCGAAACCCATGGCGTCACGCACCAGACTGTTGATCTGGGCTTTTTCCGCATCGCTCAGCGTCTTGTAGCTGGCCTTGCCCTTGGCATCGGTCACCTTGCGGTTGCCGTTCACCACCACTGCGACCGACAGGCGTTTGACGCTGCCGACCGGCAGTATCGTGTGACGTATGGTGCGATCCACTTCGTAATTCACCGTAGATTCCTTGTGCAGGTTCGACACGCTGGTGCCTTCCGTGCCAGCAGTCCCGGGAGCGCTCGCGCCGGCGACGATGGGTGCGGTGGCCGGAACCGGCGGCTGATTGCTCAATGCCCCGGGTACCCCGCCCGCGCTCAGTCCAGAGCCGCTCAACGACTCGCTGTTCTGCTGGCTGCGTATCGTGCCGTCGGCGGCATTCTGGTTTGGGCTGAAGCTTTCCGAGGTCTGTTCGGTACGGGAGAAATCGATCTCGGCGGACACTTGTGCGCGCACATTGCTTGCCCCCAGCATCGGCGCCAGCAATGACTCGATGCGTTTGACATAGCTTTGTTCGATTTGTTGCACGTATTTGAGCTGGTCGGCATCCAGTCCGTTATCCCCTTTCTCGTGCCCGGCGCTCAACAAGGTGCCGTTCTGATCCACCACGGTCACGTTCTTGGGCGACATTTCCGCCACGCTGCTCGAGATCAGATGGATGATCGCGCTGACCTGCGCGGAATCGAGCACGCGCCCTCCTTGCAGGCTGAGCACCACGGAGGCGCTGGGTTTCTGCTGTTCCTTGACGAATACGCTGGGTTTGGGGATGGCCAGATGGACGCGCGCGGCGGCTACCGAGCCGATGGTCTGCACCGAGCGCGCAAGCTCGCCTTCCAGCGCGCGCTGATAGTTGACCTGTTCGGCGAATTGGGTGATGCCGAATTTCTGGTTCTCCATCAGCTCGAATCCGACGTTGCCGCCCTTGGGGAGCCCTTGCGAAGCCAGCTTCAGGCGGGCTTCATGGACGTGGCCGGACGGCACCATCAAAGCGCCGCCGCCGTCGGCGAACTTGTAGGGGATGTTCAATTGCTGTAGAGACTCGATGATGGCGCCACCGTCGCGGTCGGACAGATTGCTGTACAGCACGCGATAATCCGGTGCCTGGCTCCACATCCAGGCGCCGGCGATGAGCGCGAACAAAGCCGCAATACCGAATATCAACCCCATCATCTGCTGGAGGTTGAGCTGGTTGAATTGGCTTAATGCTATGTTTTTGTGTTCTGCCATAATGAGTTGGGCATGCTCCTTAAAGCCACTTGTTCGCTCCGCATATTATCTGTGGCGGGTCGCTCTTTGAACATCTGAATAGGGGCAGAAACCTATGCCTGTTCTGGATATAAGCCTTGTTTTCCATCGGATACCGTGCGTTTACCTGAAAAAGGAGAGGCGAAGTGAATACACCCGCAGTGGACAGTTTGCTGGCGCAGATGCGCGCCATGGCCGATGCGGCCGGGCTGCGTGAACCCGCCCAGGCTGCGCAGGCAGGCAAGCTGGATTTCTCCAGCATACTTAAGTCTTCGCTGGACGGAGTGGCGCAGGCGCAGGCCAAGTCGGAAGAAATGCAAAAGGCTTTCGTGCTGGGCGACGACAGCGTCAGCCTGAGCGACACCATGATCGCCATGCAGAAGGCCAGCATCAGCTTCCAGACCACCGTCCAAGTGCGTAACAAGGTCGTGCAGGCATACAACGACATCATGAACATGCAGGTTTGACCGGCATTCTCGCTACCGGTTCGCATGAATTCGTGAAATGCAATTCTTAGGTGAGTTGCTTGGCCTTGGCCGCGCGCTGCATGTTGTTGATGTAGCGTTGCAGCAGGATGTTGGTCGCGCCGTCGACATTGATGAATTGGCAACCCGCGCGCTTGATGGTCTGCCCTGATTTTGTGTGCAACAGCGTCATATTTTTTACGATAATGGTTACATTGAGTTTGCCAGTCTCAGGCAGGCTGATCTGGCAATTCTCGTAAACCTGCCCCTCCTCGAGTTCGACATCGCTCTCGGCGCAACTCAGTTTTATACCTCCTGCACTGATGTCCATGACGGTCACTTCGCGTGGCACTTCCGCTTGCGGTGCTGCCGGTGGAATGACGCAACGCAGGTATTCGGCGGGCGAGAGGCTGAGCCGGAAATTGTCCCGGCGCTGCAGACGATAGATGCAAGTCGGCAAGGACAGGTAAAAAGCCGGATAACCTTGGTATTTCACGCCGCGGACCTTCTTCGCGGAGAATTGCACCTTGACTTGTAAATGCGTGCCGACAAGAACCAGTTGGTCGCTTTCGAGTGCGCGCCGGTTGTCGGTGGGATTGGGACTTTGCTCCAGCCACAATCCTTTTTTGTCCACGCCCAGCAGGGTGGTCAGGAAAAAATAATTCGCATCGCCGTAGTAGAGCACTATGCGCGAACCCTGCTCGGCAATGCTGCGCAGGATGTGCTCTATTTCTACGGGCGAGTGGATGCCATGCTCTTCCTTCTCGCGGCTGGTCAGTATTTCTATTTTTAGCGGTGCGTGACTGCTCATGTGCTCAGGCGCGGATCAAACGAGCGCGCATGATAGCAAAACTATCGCTTTGCTGAAGCAGGAAAATCGGGAGAGGCGGGGTGTTCCAGTTTATATAGCCATGCCAGCAGTTCGGCCACCGCCAGATAGAGTTGCGGCGGTATCTCCTGATCCAGTTCGACCTGCATCAGCAGGCCGACCAGGTCTTCGGACTCATGCACGTATACGTTATTCTGCCGTGCGCGCTCGATGATCGCCTGGGCGACCAGCCCGCGTCCTTTGGCGACCACCTTGGGCGCGCCCGTCGGGCTCTTGCCGTAGGTCAGTGCGACGGCGACCTGTTGCGGCGTAAGAGGAGGCGGCTTCAAGATTTTTCTACCGTGGCCGCAGTCAGACGGATGCCGGCGTCGGCAAGCGAGTTGGCGAGTTCGGGCAGGGTGCGGTCAAACAGGTTGACGGTTGCAGAATCAGCCGCGTGCAGAGTCAGCCGCAGGCCACCTTCGGCCAGTAGCAGACGCGCATGCACATCGCCCAGCCTGGGCAGCGACAACTCCATTTCGGTGCTCCATTGGCGCTCGTCCTGCTGCCTGGCATGGCGCTCCGGCTCCCCCTGGATTTCCCATTGCATCTGTTGTCCCGGCCAGACTTGCCCCATCCACACCATATGGTGATGTTCCAGTGTGTGCAGCTGTTGCTGCACCAGAGGCAGCAATTCCCTGGCGACAGGCGGCAAAGTTTCATCGGCAATCTTGCCGGCTTGCTGGCTGGTTGGTGCGTTGGGTAGTTTGGACAGTATGTCAGCCTGTGCGCTGGCAAGCATCTGGCTTCCAGGGCGTGATGCATGCTGATTCGCAGAAGATGCCAGTAAATTCCGGTTGGTTAGAATATTTTGCGGCTCTTCAAGAAGTTGGTCGGTGCTGCGCTCACCGCGTATCCATTGCGCCTGATGCGATTCGTAAAACAGGCCGCTCTTGCCGAGCGCTTCGCGTAGCGCTCCCGCCAGCAGTTTGGTTTCCGGCGTCTGCCCGGCGGCCGGCCAGACTGCCTTGTTGCCGAGCTGTTGCACGACGGGCCTTTCCATCGGCAGGTCGGCCAGATTGGAAAGCATCCGCGCGGCAGAGCCGATTTGCTCGGGTGTGGAAAGTGGATTGGTCGAGGCGACCATGCTGAACGTGATTTTCGGCTGCAACGAAACGACTTGAAGCCTGATTGTATCGCCGCTTTGAATGTTGCCGGGCAGACGCATCTGGAGCAATTGCCCGGCGATCTGCACCTTGAAGACTCCTTCGCTGACCTTGGATTGAACCGTGCCCTGCAGCTCCTGCCCCGGTTCGAGTTTTCCGGTTTGCTGTGCGGCATCCTTTGGCGTATCCCTGTTGGCCGTGACCAGAGGCTTTCCTTGATTGTGGGAAAGAACCTGAAGCGCGCTGATTACATTGGCAGGCAGCATTGGACGGGCACCTGAGCAGTTTCTGTGGGAGCCCGGCTGTGCCGGGCGATGTCGCTATATTCATCGCGCAGCCAAGCTGCGCTCCAACAGTTGTTTCATGTCAAAACAAAAAAGGCAGGTCTCAGACCTGCCTCTATGGAATGCGGAAGTGCATGGCAAATTTGCCCGCCATGCCGCTAACCACCGTAAGCCTGTACCAGACGCTGCTCCTTGCGATTGTTTTGCATGACGCGTTGCAATTGCCCCATCCATTCCTGGGTGCGGCTACGGATGTCGGCGTCATGTTCAAGGATTTTCTTGATGAGCTGAGCCTTGCGCCGGCGCGTCGGCTCGTCCAGCGTCGCTGCCGCATCCATCGTCTTGAGGAGGGCGACCTGGCGGCTGCATTGTCGCTCGAGCTCGATCAGTTGATCCCACTCGCCGTGGACGGCTGCCTCACTCATCCGCCCGGTAAGGGCGGACAGCGATTCGTAACTGGATATGACCTGAGACGATCCCATTTTTCTACATCCTTCCGTAGGCTAGCTGCACTTTATTCGCTGGCTTCGGCTGCTGGGCAGTTACCGGGGCTGCGCTGGGTTGCTGCGGGAACGGTAGCGGAGCGGAAGCGGCGGTCGGCGCCGGTGCCTCGTTTGTCGGGCGTATGCTGTCCCATGCGCCTTTCAAGTCGGCCAGCAAACGTGCCACTTCATCCAGCGCGCTCATGTCGTTGTTCAGGTTGGCAGTCAACAGGCGGCGGCTCATGTAGTCATACAACGAGCCGAGATTATTCGCCAGTTCGCCGCCCACCTTCTTGTCGAGACTGGCATTCAGCCCGTCGTTAATAATCGTGATAGCTTTGGAAATTGCCGCACCCTTGGCGGGGATATCCTTGCGCATCATGCCGTTCTTGGCATTGGCGATTGCCAGCAATGCGCCCTGGTACAGCATGGCGATCAGCTTGTGCGGATCAGATCCAAGCGCGCCAGATTCGACGCCGACCTTTGCATATGCTTTGGCTCCTGCGGTTGCGTTCATGATCATTCTCCTGAATTAAAGATCGGCGAGCTGTTGGGTCAAGAAAGTGCTGGTATTGTTCATGCTAGTCAGCATGGCATCCAGCGCGGTAAATTGGGCGCGGTAACGTTTTTCCACTTCGATCAAGCGGGTTTCCAGATCGCTGCGGCGTTTGCCGATATCCTTGATGGTGTTATTAACACCGCTGGTGACGCTGGCGATTGATCCATCACTGGCCAGCATGGCAGTTGACCATTTGCTCAGCGTAGTGGCATAACCTTGCGAATAATTCAGCGTTCCGCGCGCACCGAGTGCGCCGCCACTGATAACAATGCTCAAACCCACCGGATCGCCGTTGACCGCGCTCAAAATCTGGCCGGAGCCAGATGCGCTTGCGCCGCCAATCGTGCCGGCCACATCCACCCCGGATGAACCGGTTGTTACCGTACCCATGAAGTCTGATACCAGCGTGCCGGCTCCGCTGGTCATGCTGACATTGGAAATCGAGCCGTAACTATTGGAGCTGATGTTCAGAAAGCCGCTGCCATTGATGGAGGCAGCAACAGATGAACCGGCTGCGGAAAATGCGGAAGTGCCATTGATCGCCGACTGAATCATCGTCGCCAGTTGAGTATTGGTGTAAGTGCCTGCTGTCAGGGCAACCGAAGAGGTCACCCCGTCCAGCGACACATTGATGGCGGTTCCGCTGGTGATGGTGTTATTGCTTGCTGGCACCACAAGATCGCCGGTGGTGCCCCCTATCGTTGCCAACTGCGTGATGCTCACCGCATAGCTACCCGCCTTGGTCGCAGTAGTGGCGTTGTTAAAACTGACCAGGCTATCCGTTGCCTTACCCACCGAAGCGAACAAACTGGCAACATCGCCAAAATTGCTTGCCAGCACGCTATCCAGCTTGGTTTGATTGACTGCCAGCGTACCGTCCTTTTGCGTGGTAATGCCGACATCGGCGAGAGTGGTCAATACCCCCGGCGTGCCGACTACTGCTGTGCTCAACATGCTGCGCAACTGGTTTTGCAGGGTACGCACCGTGCTGTCGCCCTGCAATGTCGCTGCCTGTTTGGTGGCGGCATCGTAGGCGGAAACGTTCTTGAGTGTCGCCGCAAGATCGTTATAGGATTTTACGAGGCTGGAAATTGAACTGCTGATGCCTGCCGTGTCTTGCGCCACAACCAGATTAGCGGCGGAATCTTCCTTGATCAGCGTGAAGGTGACCCCTTGGATCACATCCGATACCGTGTTGGAAGTCTTGCTCACCGAAACGCCGTTTACCGTGAACACGGCATTCTGGGCGGCGACTGACTGTGACATGTTTTGCGTGCCGATTGCCTGTGTACCCAACTGGGCAGCGTCGAAGCCGGTCTGTGCTGTTAATGCAGCCTGATTGGCAGTCGCGGTGGATAAGTCGGCCGCGAAGCTGCCCATGCTCAACGTGATGGCAGAAGAGCCCGCAGTGATGGTAATGATGCCTGCGCCATCGGCAGCAGCCGTGCCGTTAACGGCGGCACCGCCGGTAGCTGCCGCAAGCGCCGTGTTGATTGCAAGTGCGATGGCGGCGCCATTGGTTGCCGCATCGGTGCCCAGCGTGACCTCGCCGATGGAAATCGCTCCGGCGCTGGTGTTGGCGATTAACGTTCCCGCAGCAAGCGTACCTGCTGTCGTGCCAGCGGCGGCGGCGGCAACTTTTGTGCCTGTCGCAACCGTGTTGGAGCCTGCGACCGCCGCGACGGTGCCCGGGTTATTCGTCAGCAAATCGCTTATCGCAGACTCCCCGCTGACAGAAACGCTCATGCTGTTGCTTACGCCGTCGCTGCCCGAAGCCAGTACCAGACGGTAGGGTGCGGCGCTGCCATCGTTGATTATGGTGGCGGTCACCCCGATCTCGGCGGCGTTGATCGCATCGCGGATGCCTTGCAGCGAGTTATTGGTACTGTCTATGGTGACGCTTTTGGTGCCGTTGCCGTTCGAGGTGAAGGTGGCACCGCTGTAGATGCCGGAGGCCAAGCTGCCGCCGCTGATCGTACCGAAATCGAAGGTGACCGTGGTTGAAGTACCAGCACCGATAGCAGCGGTGCTGCTGGTTTGCCCGGTGGCGACCAATTTTTGCGCTTGAGATAAGGTGGTCACATCCAGAGAATAAGTACCTGCCACCGCGATGCTGGAGGCGGAGGCAGAAACAACGGTCGCATCGGAGGCGGTAGCTTTGAGCGTGTTGAACTTGCTCGGGCTATTCAAGGCCTGCACGGCGGATTGAAACCCGGAAACGGCCCCTTTGACACTGCCGTAAGCAGAAAGCTTGGCCTGATAACTGGCTTCCTTGGCATTGAGCTTGGCGATAGGCTGGCGTTCGACCGTCATCAACTGGCTGACGATGCTGTTCACATCAAGGCTTGATGTACCTACCGCCGATGTTGGAGTCGTTGCCATGATTGTTCCCTTAAGCCTTTCGTTTACGTTGTTGCAGGTTACTTAACCGGTAATGTTGGACACACAGACGTACCCTACGTTACCTTTGGTTTCCGCGTGGGCACAGAAGCGTGCCCACCCTACAAAAACTGTACCACTGCCGGATTAAAACCCGACCTACGAAAAGCACGCCTCCCGTAGGTCGGATTTCAATCCGACTTGCTGCTATACAACCGTCCTGCAACAAATAAAGTCCAGTCAAACGTGATCAAGCCTGTTGCCTTAACAATAAACCCCGCTGAAACTGGTCTATCGAACGAGTGATTGCCAATGCTTCTTCCGTGGGAAACTCCCGGATCACATCGCCGGTTTCGGTATCCACCAGTTTGACCAGAACTTTCTTGGTATCGTCATCCACGCTGAACTCAAGGTTCTTGTTGCTCTGTTTTAATGCCTTATTGATGTTTTCCACTGCTTGCTTCAATTCTGCAGGCGATGGCTTTTGTGGTGCATCCGGTTTTGCTGCAATTTGCGGCGACTCCACTGGTACACTGGGCGTGACATCAACATTTGAGCGCGTGGCAACAACGACACCAGGCTCGCCATCGCTGGCAAGCCTGACAGGCGCTGCCGCCTGAGTCGTATTGTTTACATTGGAAATGAGCATTTTGCCGCTCCTTTATCTCAAAGTCCCAGCCGAATTACTTCGGCTGGGGATTGTCACCTTACCAATTAACGCAACAGAGTCAAGACGTTTTGTGGCAATTGGTTCGCTTGCGCCAACATCGCCGTACCCGCTTGTTGCAAGATCTGGTTACGGGTCAGAGAGGAAGTCTCAGCTGCGAAGTCCGTATCCATAATCCGGCTGCGTGAAGCAGTCAAGTTTTCCGACGTGGTTTGCAGGCTGGTCACCACAGATCCGAAACGGTTCTGATAAGCACCGAGCGAAGCGCGCGAGGTGTTGACATTGGCAATCGCGGCATCAATGGCGGCCAATGCTGCAGACGCACCTGACGCGGTTGAAACGTTCACGCCCGCAACGGATGAGACTGTGGACACGGTAGTAGCGCCTGTGGTGCCTGCCGAGAAACCAGCATTGGCAACCGTTCCGCCGCTGAGCACGATGCCGTCCGCATCGCTGCTGTTCAGGCTAACCGTGCCATGCTGTGCGGTGTAAGTGCCCGCCACAACACCGACGCCCGTTACAGTGCTTATCGCCATGCTTGCTACAGTGCCATTGGAAGAGAAGCTGACCACGCCGAGGCTATCGGTCGATGCCGTAATACCGGCAAGCGTCGCCGCATTGGCCGTTGCAGCGGCTGCGGCATTGAACGCAGTGACGAAGCTCTGGGCTTGTTCCAAAATCGTACCGGCAGTGGCGACCGACACTACAACGGTATTCATGGTAATACCCACTGAAGTTACCGCTTGGGTGACAGCAGCTGCAGAGGCCACCGTATCGCTTACGACGTTAGTGAAGCCTGTTTGAGCAACCAGGTTGGCGGCCGTGTAAAAGACACTGGCGCCGGATACAACTCTGCTGGTTGCAGCGATATTGATATTTCTACCGTCCGCCGCATTCAAGGTCACCAGGCCGGTTGTGGCATTTGCGCTGGCAGTCACGCCGGTTTGAGTGGAAATCAAGTTGATCGCCGCCGCAACGTTTGCTCCCTGCCCCGTCACCGTGCCGCCAGCAGCAACCGCGCCCACATTGATTCCATTAATGGAAAACGAATCTGCTGCAATGGAGGTGAACGCTGTTGTGGCTATACCTATTTTTTCAGTAGCAACGGCAGTGGCTGTGACCGAGTGATCCGAAGATCCCGCATTGATTGCCGCTGCAATTTGAGTGGCGCTGGAGGCGCTCTGGCCGGGCAATGCGCCTACGCTTGAGGCACCTACCTGGAAACCGTTCAGCGTCAAGCCGCCCGATGCGAGCGCAGCTGTCGTCGCTGTGCCGGTTAACGTGGCCGAGGTTGTTGCTCCAGCGCTACCCAGCGCGGTAGTGCGCGCGCTGGTAATCGAGCTGATCGAAATTTGGTCGTTTGCGGTAGCGCCTGCGCCGACTTGGAAATTCTGTGCGGTAAACGAACCGTCCAGCAGTTTCACGCCGTTGAATGACGAATTTTGTGCTACACGGTCGATTTCATCAGCCAGCGACTGCACTTCGGACTGCAGCGCGATACGGTCTGTCGCGGAGTTCGTTGCATTCGCCGCCTGCACCGCCAGATCACGCATCCGCTGCAAGTTGGTACCGATCTGCGCCAGATCGCCTTCAGCGGTTTGCGCCAGCGAGATACCGTCGTTGGCGTTACGCGAGGCTTGGTTATTACCGTTGATCTGCGAAGTCATCCGCGAAGAAATCGCCAGCCCCGCCGCATCGTCACGGGCGCTGTTGATGCGCAAACCGGAAGACAAACGTTGCAGGGAGGTCGCCAGTGCGGATTGCGAAGTGTTCAGGTTGCGCTGTGAGTTCAGGGACGCAATGTTGGTATTGATATATGAGGGCATTTCAATTCTCCTTAAGCTTTGGTTTGTTATCCGGCGTGGTTGCCGTTTACATTGGTTTGCCCTGCGCTGCCGGGATCATCAACCGCCGTTAGTGCAGTTATCGGTAATGTTTGGGAAAACTTTAGGAGAGCGCCAATTTGCCCTTTATTTCCGCGCGGCGCAAATATAACACATTGTTTTAAAACGAATAGCCTGATGCCTAGTGGCAAGATACTGTTTGCTCGTCGTGCCGCTTAGCGGTTTTTTGAGATTCCCTGGCGGTTGTGCCGGGCAATGTGTCCAATTCGATCTCGTCCCAATCAACCCGCTTCCATTCAGTCAATTTTCCCCGAAGTGGTCACTGTATAATGCCCGGCAAGCGCCGCGCAAGTTATGGATTTCAGTACTGGAATATGATGAGCACTCCTAATCGCAATGATCCTTGCCCCTGTGGCAGCGGCAAAAAATACAAACAGTGTTGCCTGAAACATGACGAGGCTCTCGCAACGAGCAAGCGCGCCGAGGCGTCGTCGATTCCACTTGCCCTTCAAGCCGCGCTGGCGCATCACCAGGCCGGGCGTTTGCCCCAAGCGGAGGCTATCTACCAGCAAATACTCCAGAACGAACCCAATCACCCGGAAGCGCTGCATTTCTCAGGCGTAATCGCCCATCAGACCGGAAGGAATAACCTCGCCGTTGAACTGATCGGCAAGGCGCTCCTGCTCAAGCCGGGTGTTGTCGAGGCACACAACAATATCGGGCTCGCGCTGCACGAGCAAGGCAGGTTGGACGAGGCGGTCGATCACTATCGCAAGGCGCTTTCCATTAAACCGGGTTATGCCGAGGCGCACAGCAACCTGGGGTTTGCGCTTCAGGCGCAAGGCAGGCTGGACCAAGCGGTCGACTATTACCGGAAGGCGCTTTCGCTCAAACCGAACTTGGCCGATGCGCATAATCATCTTGGTGTCGCGCTTCAGGCGCAAGGCAAGCTGGACGAGGCCATCAAACACTGTCTCAAGGCGCTTGCAATCAACCCGAACTATGCCGAGGCGCACATCAATCTCGGTGGAGCGCTGCAGAATCAGGGCAAGCTGGACGAAGCGATCAAACACTACCGCAAAGCGCTTGCAATCAACCCAAACTATGCCGAAGCGCACTACAGTCTGGGAAATGCGTTTCGTGTACAGGGCCAGCTCAATGCTGCGGTTGATCACCACCATCAAGCACTCTCGTTTAGGCCAAATTTTGCAGAAGCGCACAACAATCTGGGGCTTGTGCTTCAGGATCAAGGGAAGCCGGATGCCGCAGTCGAGAGTTACCGCAAGGCGCTTTTGCTCAAACCGGAGTATGCCGATGCATACAACAACCTTGGCGCCACGCTTATGTCTCAAGGCAAACTGGATGATGCGATTGAAAACTATCGCCGAGCGTGCTCCATCAAACCGGATTTGGCTGTAGCGCACAGCAATCTGCTATACGCCCAGAATTTTTCCCCCGATTTGCGCCGCGAAGAAATCTATCGCGCCGCGCAGGAATACGAAACTCTCATCGGTTTGCCGCTGCGTTCTACCTGGCGCGCTCACGACAATGACAA
>Ga0154346_110_pt1 | contig 48309 bp, 43 predicted proteins | sample RifGroA2_FD_115874 | JGI IMG/M metagenome (GOLD analysis project Ga0154346, IMG submission 115874) | Gallionellales bacterium GWA2_60_18 | reverse complement strand
TGTCGCGCCCGGTGTGTTGCTGATCTCGGCGACGGTTCCACATGGCGGAAACCGGAAAAACGTGTCCCAGCGATTTCCGCCCACGACATGACATTTGAAGCAGACCTCGTTGGGGTTGGCGAGTTTTTCTACGGGATGCGCCGCGCTCTCGCTGCCGAAGGTTCCGATAATCTTGCCGTTCCGGAGGTGGCAGGCTACGCAGGTGACGCCCTCGTGCTGCAGTTGTGCATCAAACGCCGGATTGGGCGCCAGGATGGGTTCCCATTTTTCTTTGTCGCTGAATCCGACGACCTTGTGCTCCTGCTGGCGGTCGAGCGGAATATGGCAGTTCTTGCAGATTTGCGGCTTGCCGTCGAACCCCCAATCCACCTGAAAGTAGGGATCGGTCCAGGCCTGGCTGTGGATGCTTGTCGACCATTCTTCGTAAAACTCCCGGTGGCAACCGGCACAACCTTTGGCGCTCAAGGACTGGAGCGATGAAGGCAGGTCAGCGGTTGAAACCGGGCGCTCGAACGCCTCCGATACCACGAAGATGTTCATTGGCCGTACCAGCCGCCAGGCTATGAACGCAATCAGGGCGATCAGGACGATGCCGACAACTACGGTTTTTTTGTTACGGACAAACATCATGGAATGTCCAAAAATGAAAAAATCACGATAGTTCCCCGATCATTCCGTGGCTTCATCTTTCTACCGGGAAACCGTTCTGGTTCCAGGCGGTCATTCCCCCGCGCGTCACATGGATGCCGGAAAACCCTTTCCCTGACAGCAACTGTGCCGCGGCAGTGGAGCGCTTGTCGGTGCGGCACACGATCGCGATCGGGCGCGTCTGATAGCCGTCGAGCTCCGTCATTCGCTGCGGGAGTTCCTCAAGGGGAATGCTGCGGGCCTCTGCGATGTGGCCTTGTTCGCCGCTAAAATCCTGCGCTCCCCGGACATCAAGAACCAACAGGCCCTCCCCGGCATCCAGCTTTCTTTTGAGTTCCTCCACGTCGAGCATGGGCGCGCGGCGCATCCGGCGTATCAGGCGTGGGAGAAAAACGATCAATGCCAGCAAGCCCAGCGCCAGCAAACCCTTCTGGATGCTTCCCTCGCTGCCCGCAGCCGCCTCGCGCCCCGCATAGCCCAGATAAGTGAAAGCGATCGAACCTGGCAGCATGCAGATGTAGGAAGTGACGATGAAGTGGGACAGCTTGATCCGTGTCAGCCCCAGCGCATAGTTCAGGAGGTTGAAGGGGAAAAGCGGCACCAGGCGCACGAAAGCGATGAAACGCCAACTCTCCACCTCCACCCCATCGATCAACTGCTTGAGCCGGCCACCTGCCTTGCGGGCTACCCAGTCGGAAGCGAGATAGCGGGCAACCAGAAACGCCAGGGTTGCGCCCAGCGTAGCGCCCGTCAGGCTGTAGAACGTGCCCCAGACCGGCCCGAACAGTGCGCCGCCGCTAATGGTGAGGATCGAACCCGGGAGAAACAGGACGGTCGCCGTCGCGTAGAGCGCCATAAAGATCAGTGGCGCAGCAACACCCGCATCCTGCATCCAGTTCTGGAGTGCCGTGGCGGAAAATTGCTCGCGATAGGCTGCCGCCACCGCGATGCCCGCCAGGAGCGCAGCCAACAAGGCAAACCGCACCAACGCTGAGCGGCTCATCTCATTCCCCCTAAAAAACGATCACTTTGTCGGCCCACTGCGTCCATGCGGCGAATTGATCCATGGTGCTGCACGACGCGCCTTCGATCATATCCACGGCGGCGATGCCGCGCGCATTGAGGCAACTGCCGCACACGCCGACTTCGCCGCCATGGCTCGCCACCATGCCCAGCATGTCGCCGATGTTGTAATAGCCCTGCGGCACCTTCTGCCCGTTTTTGGCGCATGCGGCCGCATCGCCGATGAGGAACATCTTGACCTCCGCTTCGCCCGTCTTGAGCAGCGTGCGCGCCAGACGCAAACCGTTGTAGCTGCGCTCCGTGCCATAAGGGGCATCGTTCAGGATCATCAGGTATTTCATAATTTCCTCCGTTGACCAGCATTGGTTCGCGTATTCTTAAGAGCTTGCGAATACAAGTCAAGGAGTTTCTCAGATGAATCGGTATCCGGGGTTCAATTTCTGGGGGGTAGTACCGGGAGGCTAATCAGATGTGCCTGTGGCCACAGGCAGGTTTTGCGCTTTCCACTCGGGGAATCCTTCTTCCAGCCGCCGCGCCTGGAAACCCTTGCCGCGCAGCATCTCGATGGCCTCATAGGCGAGCATGCAATAGGGGCCACGACAATAAGCCACGATTTCCTGATCGTGGGGCAATTGTTGCAACCGCCTTGGCAGTTTGTCGAGCGTGATATTGATTGCACCGGGAACGTGGCCGGCCTCATATTCTTCGGGTGGTCGGACATCGAGCACAACCACCTCGCCGCTACGCACCCTTTCCAGCAAATCATCCCGCTTGACCGGCGTCAGTTTGTCGCGGTTATCAAAGTTGTCCCGGATGATGCGTTCGACCCCGGCCAGATGAAGCTCGGCCACCTTGCGTATGCCCGCAACGACATCCGTGACCCGCTCATCAGCCAGTCCGTAGATCACCTGCTGTCCTTCTTTCCGCGAAACCAGCAACCCCGCATCACGCAGAATCCGCAAATGATGCGACACGTTGGATACGGTCCGGTTGCAGGATTTTGCGAGCGCATCAACGCTGCGTTCACCTTGTGCGACCGCCTCTATCAATTCAAGCCGGTTCGGATGGGCAAGCGCCTTCGCCACATGAGCGAATAACTGGAACAACTGTCTTTTCGGGCTTGAACTCATCGCAGTCAAACCGGCGTGATCGGCATGGAATCCACGTAGCGGGACCTTGCCCGCCCGACATGTCCGTCAGAGACAGGACAGTTCACGTTTCGCTTCTCGCTTTGCCAATGGCGGCGACGATCCCGGCGGCATCCAGGCCACAATCCGCCAGCATCTGCTCCGGCTCGCCCTGCTCCAAGAATTCGTCCGGCAATCCCAGGTGCAGCAGCGGAACATCGACGCCGTGTTGCGCCAGGCATTCCGCCACCGCGCTGCCCGCGCCGCCCTGCACCGTGTTCTCTTCCACAGTCACCAGCAGCTCGTGTCCGCGCGCCAGCCGCAGCACCAGTTCGGCATCCAGCGGTTTGACGAAGCGCATGTTGGCCACGCTCGCATCCATCTGCTCTCCAGCCGCCAGCGCGGGCGTCAGCATGGAGCCGAACGCGAGGATCGCCACATCGCGCCCGTTGCGGCGCAGCTCGCCCTTGCCGATGGGCAGCGCCTGCATCGCGTCGCCGACCGCCACGCCCGGCCCCTTGCCGCGCGGATAGCGCACCGCGCTCGGCGTATCCAGCTGGTAGGCGGTGTACAGCATCTGGCGGCATTCGTTCTCGTCCGCCGGTGCCATCACTGTCATGTTGGGGATGCAGCGCAAAAATGAAAGGTCGAAGCTGCCCGCATGGGTCGCGCCGTCCGCGCCGACCAGCCCGCCGCGGTCGATCGCCAGCAGCACCGGCAAATTCTGGATGGCGATATCGTGAATCAACTGGTCGTAGGCGCGCTGCAGGAAAGTGGAATAGATCGCCACCACCGGCTTGTAACCGTCACAGGCCAGCCCCGCAGCGAAGGTCAGCGCATGCTGCTCGGCGATACCCACGTCGAAATAGCGTTGCGGGAAGCGACTGACGAAATCCGCCATGCCGGAGCCCTCGCACATCGCCGGAGTGATGCCGATCAGCCGGCTGTCGCGCTGCGCCATGTCGCACAGCCATTGCCCGAACACCTGGGTATAGGTCGGCCTTTCCACCTGTCCCGTCGCGCCATTCGTAACCGGGGCTGCGACGATGCCGTGGTTGCGGTCGAACTTGCTCACGCCGTGGTATAGCAGGCAATCCTGCTCGGCCAGCGGGTAGCCCTTGCCTTTCTGCGTGACGATATGCAGGAACTGCGGCCCCTCCAACTGGCGGATGTTGTTCAGCGTATCCAGCAGCACGTCGATGTCGTGCCCGTCGATCGGGCCGATGTAATTGAAGCCGAATTCCTCGAACAGCGTGCTCGGCGTCACCATGCCCTTGACGTGCTCCTCGGCGCGCTTAGCGAACTCCAGCATCGGCGGCACGCCCTTGAACATCTTTTCGCTGCCGCGCCGCATCGCTGCATAGAAGCGTCCCGACATCAGCCGTGCGAGGTAATTGTTCAGCGCGCCGACCGGGCGCGAAATGGACATGTCGTTGTCGTTGAGCACGACCAGCAGGTTGGCGTCCAGCGCGCCGGCGTTGTTCAGCGCCTCGAACGCCATGCCGCCGGTCAGTGCGCCGTCGCCGATGATCGCCACGGTACGCCGCGCCGAACCTTGCAGCTTTGCCGCGACCGCCATGCCCAGCGCGGCCGAGATCGAGGTGCTGGAATGGCCGGTGCCGAAGGTGTCGTAAGGACTCTCGTCGCGCTTGGGAAATCCGGCGATGCCGCCCGCCATGCGCAATTTGCCCATCGCCGCGCGCCGCCCGGTCAGTATCTTGTGGGTATAGGTCTGGTGCCCGACATCCCACACCAGCCGGTCTTCAGGCGTATCGAAGATGCGGTGTAGCGCGATGGTCAGCTCGACCGTGCCAAGGTTGGAAGACAGATGCCCGCCGGTCTTGCTCACCGACTCGATCAGGAACTCGCGCAACTCCTGCGCCAGCTGCGGCAATTGCGCGCGATCCAGCTCACGCAGGTCTTGCGGATCGTCGATGGTTTCAAGCAGTGAATACATCAGAACTTTCTCAGCACGATAAAATCGGCCAGTTCGCGCAAACGCCGCGCTTTTTCGTCAAATCCGGATAATGCGTCCAGCGCATCGCGATGCAACTCCGCCGCCATCTCCTTGGCCGCCTGCACGCCCAGCAGCGTGACGTAGGTCGGCTTGTCGTTATCGGCATCCTTGCCCGCGGTCTTGCCCAATGTCGCGGTATCCGCTTCGCTGTCGAGCACATCGTCCACAACCTGAAAGGCCAGCCCGATCAGCTTGCCGAAACGGTCCAGCCGCTCGAGTTGCGCACTATCCAACAGGTTGCCGCAATGCGCGCCCAGCAGGATCGCCGCACGGATCAGCGCGCCGGTCTTGTGGACATGCATGAACTCCAGTTCGGGCAGCGTGAGCGGCTTGCCCACGCTGGCCAGATCGATCGCCTGCCCGCCCGCCATGCCGCGCGAGCCGGATGCCACGGCGAGCAAACCGAGCATTTGCAGCTGGCGCGCCGGATCGTCGCTGAGCCTGTGTTCGGACAATAACTGAAACGCCAGGCTTTGCAGGCTGTCGCCGACCAGCAGCGCGGTGGCCTCATCGTATTCGACATGGCAGGTCGGCTTGCCGCGGCGCAGCACATCGTCGTCCATGCACGGCATATCGTCATGCACCAGCGAATAGGCATGGATCAGCTCGACGGCGGCGGCGGCGATGTTGACGCGCTGCTCGTCCGCGCCGGCCAGTTCGCCCGCCGCGAACGCCAGCAACGGGCGCACGCGCTTGCCGCCATCCAGCACCGCATAGCGCATCGCCTGATGCAACCGCTGTGGCGCGCTATCCGGTCGCGGCAACAGATTACGCAGCAATTCTTCGAAACGAGATTGATGGGCCGCGACCCAGCCCTGAAAATCGGCCTGTATCAAACTTCACCGCCTGCGGAAAAATCCTTCAGCATGTCGCCATCCAGCACGCGCACCTGCTGCTGCGCATCTTCCAGCCTGGAACGGCAATAAGTCAGCAGCTCCGCGCCGCGCTTGTAGGCCGCCAGCGAATCCTCCAGCGACAGCTTGCCCGCTTCCATGTCGGCGACGATCTGCTCCAGCTCGGACATCGCCGCCTCGAAGCCTGCCGTTTTCTGCGATTTACCAGCCATGCCAGCCCCTGCTTGCCAAAGAGGCGCATTTTACCCAACCCAACCCGCCGCAGCCAATTTTTGTTGCCATATAATGCCCATACCCCGCATGCATCCACAAACCGGACATAAATCTTCATGCTGATCAATTGCGTCGCCTACCAGAACGGCATCCGGCTCGCCGACATTTCTGCCGAAGAAATCAGCGATTACATCGGACAGCCGGATTGCTTCGTCTGGGTGGCGCTACGTGATGCCAGCGATGCCGAACTCGAAAAGATGCAGGAAGAATTCGGGCTGCATGACCTGGCGGTCGAGGACGCCCACCACGGTCACCAGCGCCCCAAGATCGAAGAATACGGCGATATCCTGTTCGTGGTGATGCATATCCTGGACGGCGACTCTTCCGGGTTGACTGTCGGCGAACTCAGCATCTTCGCCGGGCGCAACTTCATTCTGTCCATCCGCAGCCGCAGCAAGCAGAGCTTCATCGGGGTACGCGAACGCTGCGAGCGCGAACCGGAATTGCTGCGGCTGGGTTCCGGCTTTGTGGCCTATGCCTTGATGGACGCGGTGGTGGATCGCTACTTTCCGGTGATCGATGAACTGGAGTCGCAACTGGAATCCATCGAGGATATGCTGTTTGACAAGGGCAATGCCCTCTCCAACATTGCGCAGCTCTATGAACTCAAGCGCAAGATCGTGGTGCTCAAACATGCGGTCATGCCGTTGATGGAAGCCACCGGAAAACTGCACGGCGGGCGCGTGCCGCCGGTTTGCGCCACCACCCAGGAGTATTTCCGCGATATCTATGACCATCTGACACGCATCAACGCCACGATAGACGCCATGCGCGACACCATCGCCACCGCGATCCTGGTCAGCCAGTCCACGGTAGCCATTGAGCAGAACGAAATCAACAAGCGCCTGGCCGCCTGGGCTGGCATCTTCGCCGTCGCCACCGCCTTCGCCGGTATCTGGGGCATGAATTTCCGGCACATGCCGGAACTACAATGGGAATTCGGCTATCCGCTGGCCTTGCTGACGATATCGGCGATTTGCGGGTATCTCTACTACCGCTTCAGGCGCACGGGCTGGCTGTAACTTTATCCTGGCTGTTCATCAACATTGTGGGAGCACGGTTTACCGGGCGATTTTCCATCAATCCGCCATCGCCCGGCAAACCGCGCCCCCACATGCAAGCGCCGAGCCCTTGCGTGTTTCATCATCAGGGTTGGTTCTGACGGGAGACTCCTTGGAAGACTCACTGGTCTTGTGATGGGCAATGAATTCGGGGACAATCCGCGTCCCTGTCAAACTGCATTTTTCCTGAACCCAAGGACGTGGGCATGTCGGAAATCCCGAAACTGGAACAACTCTCCCAAGTCAACGAACAACCGCCGATGAGCTGGTATTTCGATCCGAAAGTATTGGAGGCCGAACAACGCCTGCTGTTCGAGCAGGGGCCGAACTACGTCGGCCACGAACTGCTGGTGTCCAACCTCGGCGACTACCATGTGCTCGACGGCGCAGCGCAGATGTTGGTGCGCAATCCGGGGGGCGTGGAACTGCTTTCGAACGTCTGCCGCCACCGCCAGGCCACCATGCTGCAAGGCCGCGGCAACGCGCAGAACATCGTCTGCCCGCTGCACCGCTGGACCTACAAGACCGATGGCGAGCTGCTCGGCGCACCGCATTTCCCGCAGAACCCCTGCCTGCACCTGAACAAGACCCCGCTGCAGAACTGGAACGGCCTGCTGTTCGCGGGCAAGCGGGATGTCGCAAAGGATCTCGCCAAGGTCGGCGTGATGCAGGACCTCGATTTCTCCGGCTACATGCTGGATCGCATTCAGGTGGACGAATATGCCTTCAACTGGAAGACCTTCATCGAGGTCTATCTGGAGGATTACCACGTTGTGCCGTTCCATCCCGGACTGGGCAACTTCGTCGACTGCGACCAGCTCAAGTGGGAGTTCGGCGAACAGTACAGTGTGCAGACCGTGGGCATCAGCAACGCGCTGCGCAAGGTCGGCAGCCCGGTGTACGGCAAGTGGCAGGAGCAGGTGCTGCGCTACCACAACGGCCAGCTGCCGAAATACGGCGCGATCTGGCTGACCTATTATCCCAACATCATGGTCGAGTGGTATCCGGGCACACTGGTCATCAGCACCATCATCCCGCGCGGCACCGAGGCCTGCACCAACGTGGTCGAGTTCTATTATCTCGAAGACATCGCGCTGTTCGAACGCGAATACGTCGAGGCCGAGCAACAGGCCTACAAGGAAACCGCTATTGAAGACGATGTCATCTGCCTGCGCATGCATCAGGGACGCAAGTCGCTGTACCGGCGCGGCATCGAGGAACACGGCCCGTACCAGTCGCCGACCGAGGACGGCATGCTGCATTTCCACGAATATCTGCGGCGCAATCTCGATCCCGATCTCGAATAACTGCCGTGGGTTCATTGTGGATGATACTCGCCGGACTGCTGTTCGCCTGCATGAGCGTGCTGGCCAAGTTCGGTGCGGCGCATTTCTCCAGCAACGAACTGGTGTTCTACCGTTCCTTCTTCGGTCTGCTGGTCGTGACCGCCATGCTGCGCCACAAAGGTACGGTCCTTGCCAACCCGCACTGGCGCAGCCACCTGTGGCGAGGGCTTTCCGGTACCGTTGCGATGATATTGTTCTTCTACTGCATCACCACCCTGCCGCTGGCTACCGCCGTGACGCTGAACTACACCTCCTCGCTGTTCCTCACCCTGCTGACCACGCTGGTGCTCAAGGAACGCTTCCACTTGCCGCTTACCGCATGCGTGATACTGGGCTTCGCCGGCATCGTGCTGCTGCTGCATCCCACACTGGAGCGTGAACAATTTTTCAGCGGCCTGCTCGGGCTGCTCTCCGGTTTCCTCGCCGGCGTGGCCTTGATGAACGTGCGCCAGCTCGGCTTGCTGGGCGAGCCGGCGGTGCGCGTGGTGTTCTATTTCAACCTCATCGCGACATTGTTCAGCGGCGTCTGGATGTTGCAGGAGGAGCTGCATGCTCCCGCACTGGCCGATCTTCCGCTGCTACTGGCGCTCGGCGCCACGGCCACTTTCGCCCAGCTTGCGATGACGCGCGCCTACCGCACCGGCAAGACGATGGTGGTCGGCAGCCTTGCCTACAGCACCATCGTATTCGCCAGCCTGTTCGGCATAGCGCTATGGGGTGAAGTGTTGCCGCTCTCCAGTTGGCTGGGGATGGCGTTCATCATCGCCAGCGGTATGCTAAGCTTGCGTTTGTCACCGAAACACTGAGAGAAAGACATGATTACCATCGAACAGACCGACAACCTCGTCAATGCCGCCGTGCTCGGCGAATTCACCCTCGCCGACTTCAAGGCTTTCGAGGAGCAATCGCTGTACAAGCTGAAATCGCCCGGACCGGTGAACCTGCTGTTCGACCTGCGCGCAATGATCGATTACACCGTCGATGTCGCTTGGGAAGAGATCAAGTTCTTCAGCCGCGAACACAACCACGATTTCAGCAAGATCGCGGTGGTCACCGACGACCAGTGGCTCACCTGGCAGGCCTGGTTGTCGCGCCTGTTCGTGGATGCCGACATCCGCGTATTCACCAATTATGCGGAAGCAAAGGATTGGGTTCAAGCCGGATAATCCATTGGGCCAGACCACCCCGTCACTTTACAGATTGCAGGAGCCGCCATGTCCGATATCCAGTCAGTCCTGAACGAAACCCGTGTATTTCCCCCGTCCGATGCCTTCGTGAAACAAGCCAATGTTTCCGGCATGGCCGCCTACCGCGCGATGGTCGATGAAGCGAACCGGGACCATGCCGGCTACTGGGCCAGGCTGGCGCGCGAGCACGTGCTGTGGAAGAAACCCTTCACCCGGACGCTGAACGACAGCGATGCGCCGTTCTACAAATGGTTCGAAGACGGCGAGCTGAACGTCTCGTACAACTGCCTCGACAGGCATCTCGCCACCCAGCCGGAAAAGACCGCCATCATCTTCGAGGCCGACGACGGCGAAGTCACGAAGATCAGCTATCGCGCCCTGCACGCGCGCGTCTGCCAGTTCGCCAACGGCCTGAAGTCGCGCGGCATCAAGAAAGGCGACCGCGTCATCATCTACCTGCCGATGAGCATCGAAGCGGTGGTGGCGATGCAGTCCTGCGCGCGCATCGGCGCCATCCACTCGGTGGTGTTCGGCGGCTTTTCCGCCAAGAGCCTGCACGAGCGCATCGTGGACGCGCAGGCCTGCGCGGTGATCACCGCAGACGGGCAACTGCGCGGCGGCAAGGCCATGCCGCTGAAGTCCATCGTGGACGAGGCGCTTGAGCTGGAAGGCTGCGAATGCATCAAGCACGTCGTCATCTACCGGCGCCTGGGCGACGCCATGCAGTTCAATGACGGGCGCGATACGTGGTGGCACGACATCGTCGCCGGACAGAGCGAATCCTGCGAACCGGAATGGGTGGATGCCGAGCATCCGCTGTTCATCCTCTACACCTCCGGTTCCACCGGCAAACCCAAAGGGGTGCAGCACTCCTCCGGCGGCTACCTGCTCGGCGCCATAGTCACCATGCAATGGGTGTTCGACTACAAGCCCTCCGACATCTTCTGGTGCACCGCCGACGTGGGCTGGGTCACCGGCCACAGCTATGTCACCTACGGCCCGCTGGCGGTGGGCGCGACCGAGGTCATCTTCGAAGGCGTGCCGACCTATCCCGATGCGGGACGTTTCTGGAAGATGATCCAGAACCACAAAGTCACCACCTTCTACACCGCGCCGACCGCGATCCGCTCGCTGATCAAGCTCGGCGGCGAACTGCCGCAACAATACGACCTGTCCAGCCTGCGCCTGCTCGGCACGGTAGGCGAGCCGATCAACCCGGAAGCGTGGATGTGGTACTACACCGTAGTCGGCCAGTCGCGCTGCCCCATCGTAGACACCTGGTGGCAGACCGAGACCGGCTGCCACATGATTTCCCCGCTGCCCGGCGCGATGCCGATCAAGCCCGGCACCTGCACCCTGCCCATCCCCGGCATCGAGGTAGGCGTGGTGGACGAGCTCGGGCACGACGTGGAAAGACTGCACGGCGGTTCGCTGGTCATCAAGAAGCCGTTCCCCTCGCAGATCCGCACCATCTGGGGCGACCCGGAGCGCTTCAGGCAAAACTATTTCCCCGAAGAGATGCGCGGCTACTATCTCGCGGGCGACTCGGCGCACCGCGACGAAGACGACTACGTCTGGATCATGGGGCGCAACGACGACGTGCTGAAAGTCTCCGGCCACCGCCTCGGCACCATGGAGATCGAATCGGCGCTGGTCTCCAACCCGCTGGTGGCGGAAGCCGCTGTGGTGGGACGCCCGCACGATATCAAGGGCGAAGCCGTGGTCGCCTTCGTCGTGCTGAAAGGCGCGCGCCCGCAGGATGGCGCAGCGGCGAAACAGCTCGCCAGCACGCTGCGCGACTGGGTGGGACAGGAGATCGGCCCGATCGCCAAACCCGACGAGATCCGCTTCGGCGACAACCTGCCCAAGACCCGCTCCGGCAAAATCATGCGCCGCCTGCTGCGCGCCATCGCCAAAGGCGAGGAGATCACCCAGGACGTCTCGACATTAGAGAATCCGGCCATCCTCGAGCAGCTCAAAGAAGCTGTTCGTTGATAGCGTGGTTTGGCGGCAACAATCACGAGCATATTGCATTGACCCGGTCGGGAGACCTCGGCTACCATCGCGCCCATTAAGCTCATCGGAGTCATGCCCGTGCCGTTGATTCGACTGTTCTTCTCCATACTGCTCGCCCTCGGCATGCTGGCCTCCGCCCCCGGCGCTTCCGCAGATGAACAGCTCGCGCTCAGCACCACCATCACCGATGCACCCCTGACGCTCACCACAGCACGCAACATCGAACTCAAACTCATCCCGGACGATGACCTGGCGATGAACGACCTGTGGGTACGCATCCGCAGCGGCTTCGCCATGCGCGATCTGGACAGCCCGCTGATTGCCAAACACGAGCGCTGGTATGCCGACCGCCCCGATTATGTCGCGCGCATGACCGACCGCGCGCGGCGCTACCTCTACTACATCACCAGTGAAGTGGAACGCCGCGGCATGCCGAGCGAGATCGCCCTGCTGCCAATGATCGAGAGCGCCTTCAATCCCGGCGCATACTCTACCGCGAGCGCCTCCGGCATCTGGCAATTCATCCCATCCACCGGCAAGAATTTCGGCATGCAACAGAACTGGTGGTACGACGGGCGGCGCGACGTCATCAGCGCGACCAACGGCGCGCTCGACTATTTGCAGAAACTGCACGACATGTTCGGCGACTGGGAACTGGCGCTGGCCGCCTACAATTGTGGTGAAGGCGCGGTACAGCGCGCCCAGGAACGCAACCGCCGCCGCGGCCTGCCGGTGAACTACACTAGCCTGAAACTGCCGCCCGAAACGCGCAATTACGTGCCCAAGCTGCTGTCCATGAAGAACATCGTCGCCAATCCGGCCAGCTTCGGACTGGTGCTGCAAGACATCCCCAACGAACCCTACTTCGCCGCCATCGCCACCGCCAAGCACATCGACGTGAAGCTGGCCGCCGAACTGGCCGACATCCCGATGGAAGAGTTCGTCGCACTCAACCCCGCGCACAACCGTCCGGTGATCCTGCAGGACAACAGCGACCTGATCCTGCTGCCGATCGACAAGATGGAGACCTTCCGCGCCAACCTGGAAAACTATGACAAACCGCTGGTCAGCTGGCAGGCGTATCAGCCGAAGAAGGGCGAACGCCTCGACCAGCTTGCGCCGCGCCTGGGCATGTCCGTGGAAAAACTGAAAGAGGTGAACGGCCTGTCGCGGCGCAGCAACATCAGCTCCGGCCAGACCCTGTTGGTGCCGGTGAATGACGATGAAGGCGAGGAAGAAAGCGAGAACGGGTTCGAGGCATTCAACATGCACCTCACCCCCTATGCAGATGGACGTACACGCACCCTCAAATATACCGTGCGCAAGGGCGATACGCTCGGCGGCATCGCGCGCCGCTATCGTGTCAGCGTGGCAAGTCTGAAAAGCTGGAACAAGAATGCGCGCAACGTGATCCGTCCCGGGCAGGTAATCACCATCGCCAAGGCATCATCGCCTGCCAGACCGCATCGTGTCGCCAAGCGCAGCAACCGGAAGAGCGCCTCATACAAGACCGCAAAGGGTACTTGAGCGGCAAGTCACTGAAGGCTACTTGATACCGGCGAACCTTTGCTTCAGGCTGCCCAGATAGCGATAGCCTTTCCACGCCATCCAGCCCAGTCTCACCAAGCCCAGCATCCCGCGCCTGCGGATCACAAAAAGTGTCGCCACCCCTGCCACCAGCAGCGGTCGTTCGCGCAGGAAGCGTATGGCGGCCACGCCCCGATCGGCGATGGCCAGCGGGGCCTGCCAGCGTGCGGCGGTATCAGCCACCTGCCCGCGTTGTGCCGCGATCCGCGCCAGCAACTCGCCGCGCCGTTGCATCACTGCCGCCATCTGCCTATTCATTCGCGCCGTCCAGATGCTGCCTGTCCTTGTCCAGCTCGGCCAGGCTGGCGGAGAACAGCCGGGAACCTTCGCCGGCCTTGCCGCGCAACAACATCCACAGCATTGTCCCCGCGACGAAGAACAGGACGCACAACACGGCGACTGCGACGAGCCGGTATTCATCCTGGAACAGCAGCACGATGAACACCGTCAGCAGCAACACGCCCATGCCGAAACAGAACAGCGCCGCCAAAGTAAAAAAGAGCATCTGCGTTAAGCGCAGACGCTCCTCTTGCAACTCGTTCGCCAGCAGTTCGAGCCGGGTCGAAGCGATGGATGTCAGCGTGGACAGCAACCGCCTGGCCGACCCCAGCAGGCCGGAACCCGCCTCCGGCATCGCTTAACGACCGCGCGAGATCAGCATGCCGATGATCAGCCCGACGCCGGCGCCGATACCGACCGCCTTCCAGGGATTCTCATGCACATAGTCGTCGGTCGCGCGCGCCGCCTGCTTGGCATTCGCAACCACGGCCTGCTCTGCGGCGATCATGCGTTCCTTGGCGGCGGCCAGATTCTCCTGGATACGCTCGCGCGCCACAGCCATCTTCTCGCCGGCCTGACCGGCAGTTGCGCGCAGCAACTCTTCCGCGTCAGATACCACCACGCGCAGATCCTGCATCAATTTTTCCTTGCTTACGTCGCCTTGCACTGCTGCTAATTTGGTGCCCATGATCTACTCCTCGATTGATAAAAATCACACTGCTGTTGCAGACACACTCCCGGCACGCCGGGACACTCCGCCACCTTTGTAATCCAAATGCACGGATGCGTCAATCCGAACCGTCTTTCCCGTACAAATGGCAATGCACGACATGTGTCGCGGAACAATGCGTGGCCGGCGGATATTCGGCACAGGCCGCCATCGCCTGCGCACAGCGCGGCGCGAAGTGGCAACCCGGCGGCGGATTCGCGGGCGACGGCAGGTCGCCTTCCAGCCTGATGTATTCCCTGCCCGCGCCGTCGATGCGCGGCACGGCGGAAAGCAGCGCCTGCGTGTAGGGATGTTTCGGCGCGCGCATCACCTCCTCCGTCGTGCCGCGCTCCACGATGCGCCCCAGATACATCACGCACACTTCATGCGCGAGATATTCCACCACCGCGAGATTGTGGGTGATGAACAGATAGCTCAATCCCATCTCCTGCTGCAACGACTTCAGCAGGTTCAGTATCTGCGCCTGCACCGAAACATCCAGCGCCGAAGTCGGCTCGTCGCAGATCAGCAGTTGCGGCGACACCGCCAATGCGCGCGCGATGGCGATGCGCTGGCGCTGCCCGCCGGAGAACTCGTGCGGATAGCGCCACTTGCTGTCGCGCGCCAGCCCGCACTTGTCCAGCAACCCGTCGATATGCGCCTGCCGCGCTGCGCTGTTAGCGAACTGACTCCCTCTCCCGCCGGCGGGAGAGGGCTGGGGAGAGGGTGTTCGCAGCGCAGCCATCCCCTCCTCCAGTATCTCCGCCACCCGCATCTTCGGGTTCAGCGAAGCGTAGGGGTCCTGAAACACCATCTGCATTCCCGTGCGCGATGCCTTCGACCCGACCAGCTCCTGCCCGGCAAAGCGCACGCTCCCCGCCGTGGGCGGGATCAATTGCAGCAGCGCCTTGCCCAGCGTGGTCTTGCCGCAACCCGATTCGCCCACCAGCGCCAGCGTGCGCCCCTGCGGAATCTCCAGCGACACCCCGTCCACCGCCTTCACCTGCCCAACCACACGTTGCAAAAGCCCCTTGCGGATGGGGAAGTGGACTTGCAGGTTTTCAACCTGCAAGAGCTTGTTGCTCGTAGCTTGTGGCTCGTAGCCAAACCGAACCTGCTGATCTTCTGGATTTTCGTTTTTTGCTACCGGCAACAAGCTACCAGCTCCCAACTCCGAATAAAGATGGCATCTCACCCCGCGCCCATCTTCAACAATCGTCCATCCCGGCGTCTGCTCGCCGCACAACGCCCACGCCCGGTCGCAGCGCGGCGTGAAGCGGCAGCCCTGGGTGATGCTGCCCAGCGGCGGCACGTTGCCGGGAATGGCGGCCAGCGGCTGCCCGGTATGCTCGGTGCGCGGCATCGCGGCAAGCAGTTTTTGCGTATAGGGATGCAACGGTTGCGCGAACAACTGCGCGCGCGTGGCCTGCTCGACGATCTGCCCGGCGTACATCACGCCGACGCGGTGCGCGTTCTCCGCCACCACACCGAGATCGTGAGTGATGAGCAGCAGTGCCATGCCCGTTTTGTCCTGCGTGTCGCGCAGCAGTTGCAGCACCTGCGCCTGTATCGTCACATCCAGCGCGGTAGTCGGCTCGTCGGCGATCAGCAGCTTCGGGTTGCCCGCCAGCGCCATCGCGATCATCACGCGCTGCTTCATCCCGCCGGAAAGCTGGAACGGATATTCACGCACGCGCCGCGCCGCATCGGGGATGCCGACCTGGTCGAGCAGTTCGATGCAACACTGCGAAATAGCGGCATCTTTCGCCCCATGCAATTCCAGCACCTCCGCGATCTGCTCGCCCACCATCATCACCGGATTCAAACTCAGCCCCGGCTCCTGGAAGATCATCGCCATCCTGCCGCCGCGCACCTCGCGCATCTCGCGCTCGCTCAACCCGAACAGCGCCACCTCCTCCATCCGCGCCGCGCCGCCCGCATGCACCACGCCGTCCGGCAACAACCGCATCAGCGACAGCGCCGTCATCGACTTGCCGCAGCCGGATTCACCCAGCAGCGCAAAAGTCTCGCCTGCGGAGATATCGAACGAAATATCGTCGACGATGGCCGCGCCGTTGCGCAGGCTCGTGACGAGGTTCTCGACCTTGAGCAGGCTCATGCCTTAGCCTCCGTCCGGTTCAAACGCGGATCAAACGCATCGCGCACCGCATCGGCGAACAGATTGGCCGCCAGCACCAGCACCAGCATAAAGGCGAACGCCGCGGCCAGCGCCCACCACACCATCGGCTCGCGCCCCATCTCCAGCCGCGCGGCGTTGATCATGGTGCCGAACGAGATCATCGAGGGATCAACGCCGACGCCGACGTAGGACAGCACCGCCTCGGCCAGCACCAGGCCGGAAAAATCCATCACCAGAGCGATCAGGATGATGTGCATCACGTTGGGCATGATGTGGCGCGACAGAATGCGCATCGACGACACGCCGAACGACTGCGCCGCCTGGATGTATTCCATCTCGCGCAGCTTCAGCGTCTCGCCGCGTAGCAGACGGCACAAGCCGGTCCAACTGGTCACCCCGAGGATGAAGCACAGCGCGACCAGCCTCATATCCGCGCGCGCTGCGGAAGTGTCGAACCACTCGGGATGGGTATCTATCGTCACCTGCATCATCAGCACCGCCGCCGCGATCAGTAACACGCTGGGGATGGAGCTCAGCACCGTGTAGAGATACTGGATGGCGTCATCCACCCAGCCGCGAAAATAGCCCGCCGCCACACCGAGGAACAGCGCCAGCGGCAATGTCACCAGCGTCGTCACCGTACCGATGATGAGTCCGGTGCGGATGCTCTTCAGCGACAGGTACAGCACATCCTGCCCGACCTTGTCGGTGCCGAGCAGGTGATAGGCAGTGGCGAGATTGGCGGCCGCGCCGATGAGGGCGGCGAGGATGAGAAAAGCGACTGTCACGGAGCGCCACTGCGTAGGGTGGGCACGTTTTGTGTGCCCACGCGGTTGCGTATCCGCGCGGGCACAGAAACGTGCCCACCCTACGCAGATCAGCACGCCCAACAATAATCCGGTCACCGCACCAACCGCCGCGCGCTTCGCCACATCCGCATCGCGCTGCGACACATCAGCCAGATGCGCGCCGCCGTATTGCAGCCTCGGATACTCGCGCACGACATTGCCCTGCGCGTCGGTGATGCTCTCCTTCGCATACAGCGTCAGCGCAAATGGCGCGGAATAGGTTTTCTCGGTATGCGTGCGCAGCGGCCCGACCAGCTTGTCGAACACGCTCAACACTTCCGGCGAATACACCTTCTCGCCGCCGTTCGCTTGCGGCAGCTCAGTGCGGTAATGCAGCGTATCCAGCAGCCCGACCGCGAGGAACAACGACAGCACCAGCAACGACACCATGGCCACGCCGCTCTGCGCCACGCGCCGCCAGGGCAGCATCAGATGCTCGCGCCGCCGCACATACCAGGCCGTCGCGCTGCCCGCCGCGATCAGCAGGAACACTAGCGCATCGCTCCACAGGATGACGGGCATCATGCTTTACCCCCATCAGGCACACGCGCTAAAACTGCACCTCCCCCCTTTGCAAAAGGGGGGCTGGGGGGGATTTGCCTGCGCAAGGCTCGTGCAGAAATCCCCCCTGCCCCCCTTTTGCAAAGGGGGGTTGAGTGTGCATAGGTCTCAAAGAGGCTCATTGCAGCCTCACCCTCGGATCAACCACCGTATAGGAAATATCGGTCAAAATCAGCCCCACGATGTACAGCACCGAGCCGAGGAACACCATCGCGCGCACCACGCCAAAATCCTGCGCGTTGATGGCGTCTATGGTGTAGCTGCCGAGTCCCGGAATTCCGAAGAACGATTCCGTCAGCAGGCTGCCCATGAACAGCAGCGGAATGACCACCACCACGCCGGTGAGGATCGGGATCATCGCGTTCTTCAGCACATGGGTGAACAGCACGCGCAGCTCGGACAGGCCCTTGGCGCGCGCGGTGCGCACATAGTCCTTGCCGATCTCTTCTAAAAAGATGGTGCGATACCAGCGGCTGCTGGAACCGACACCGCCCGCCACGCCGATGATGATGGGCAGCACCACGAATTTGAAGCTGTCCGCCCCGCCCGCGTAGCCGGAGATCGGCACCAGATGCCACAACTTGCTGACCAGGAACTGCCCGCCGATGATGTAGAACAGCCCAGAGATGGACATCAGCAGCACGCACAGCGCCACGCCCGCCCAGTCCAGCGCCGTGGCGCGGAACAGCGTCATCAGCAGCGCGAAGCTGACATACGCCACCAGCCCGATCAGAAAGGTCGGCAGCGCGATAGCCAGGCTCGGCCCCATGCGCGTGGCGATCTCGCGACCGATGCTGCGCCCGTCGTCGGAATAGCCGAAGTCGAACACGAACATGCTGGCGGACTTCTGCCAGAAGATGGTGTCGGCGATCTTGCCCGTGCCGCTCGCCGCGCTGTTGACCAGCAGCGGCTTGTCATAGCCGCGCTGCTGTTTCCACTTCTCGATCGCCTCGGGCGTCACGCGCTTGATGCCGAGCTGCATGCGCGCCATATCGTCCGGCGTATTCACCACGAAGAACAGCGTGAAGGTGAGCAGGTTCACCCCGATCAGGATGGGGATGGCATACAGGATGCGGCGGATCAGGTAGGCGATCATTTGGCTTCTTCCCGCTTCTGCAACACCCGCCACATCCACCCGCCGAACAGCAGCAGCGCCGCCGCGCCCAGCCATAGCGGCCAGCGCGCGGGCTGGTTCCATTCGCGGCGCAGCTCATCGCGCTGTTGCGCATCCACACGCCAGTATTTGAGCCGGTTGTTGGCCATGATGTTGGGTTTGATGTTGTGCAGCCAGCCGTGTTGCAGCACGTAGTTCTTGGGGTGGAAGCCCCACAGCCAGGGCGAGTCGCGGCGCAGTGTCTCCAGCATCTCGTCGATGATGGCCTGCCGCGCCGGGCTGTTGTCCATGTTCTTCATCTGCTCGAACCGGCGGTCGTATTCCGGGTTGCTGTAGTTTGCGGCGTTCTCGCCGCCAAGTTTCACTTTGCCCTGAGGGCCGTGCAGCAGGAAGAAGAAGTTCTCCGAGTCGGGGTAGTCGGCGTTCCAGCCGAAGTAGAACATCTGCGTGTCGCCGCGCCGGATCTTGTCCTGGAAGCGGTTGTAGTCGGTGCTGCGCACGTCGAGTTGCACGCCGATCTTGTCGAATTGTTTGCGTAGCCAGTCGAGGCGCGACTTGCTGCCCACGCCGGTGGCGGTGGTGTCGAGGTGGATCACCAGCGGCTGTCCGCTCTGAGCGTCCACGCCGCCGGGGTAGCCTGCTTCGGCGAGCAGGCGTTGCGCTTCCCCGACCGGCTTGCGCTTCGGCGCATCACGCTCGCAGTCATACACATAGGGATTAATGCCCGCGCAGCCTGCGCGGTAGCCGAAGATGCCGGGCGGAATCGGCGATTGCGCGCTGATGCCGCGCCCGTTGGCGAAGATGGAGACAAACTCCTCGAAGTCCACGGCGATGGCGATGGCGCGGCGCAGTTTGGTGGCGCGCTCCGAGTCGCCGCCCACCACCGGGTCGAGCCAGTTGAAGCCGGTGTACATGGTGGAGGTGGATACCGAGGTGGCGAGCGCGATGCCCTGCGCCTTCATCTCGTCGGTCACCATCGCCTCGCCGCCGCTGGCCACTTGCACCGCCTGGTCGAAGCTGTCGGAGCTGATGCCGGAGGCGTCGTAATAGCCTTGCAGGAACTTGTTCCAGTAGGGGATGGTTTCCTTTTCCAGCGAGAACACCACGCGCCCGATCAGCGGCAGCGGCTTGCCTGCATCGCGCAGCAGACCGGCTTCCGCATCGCCCGCTTCGCCTTCGGCGGGATAGCTCTCGCTGTCGTAGTGCGGATTCCTGGTCAGCACCATGCGCTGGTTCGGATCGTTCTCCGACAGGTAATACGGCCCGCTGCCCACCGGCCACCAGTCGAGCGTGAGGTTGCGTTGCTTCATGCCGGGTTGCGCATAGAAGCGTTCGGCTTCCGGCGGCATCGGCGAAAAGAACGGCATCGCCAGCCAGTAGGCGAACTGCGGATATTTGCCGTGGACGGTGATGCGGTAGGTGGTGGCGTCCAGCACTTCCACGCCGGGCAGCGGGTAGGCATCAAGATCGAGGAGCGCATCGGGTTGCGCCTTGCTCGCAGTTTGCAGTGCGGCGGCATATTGCTTGAGGCCGACGATGTATTCGCCCATCACCCCGGCGATGGGGGTGTGCAATTGCGGATGGACGAGGCGCTTGATCTGGTAGGCGTAGTCCGCCGCCGTCACCGTGCGCGTGCCGGTCTGCGCGAAGTCGTTCAGGGTGTGGATGCCGGCCAGGTCTTGTTCCGTCAGGCGCAGGTTGTCCGGCACGAACGCCGGATGCGGCTGGTAGCGCATGTCGGGCTTGATGTGGATCTGGTACACGCTGTAGGCGATGCGTGCATCCGCCGCATCGCCCGGCAGCGGACGGCGCTGTGCATCCAGATAGGTCACGCGCGGCATCGTGGCGGCGGCGAGCGGCACCAGTTGGTAGGGACGCTTCAGGTAGTGGTATTGCAGCGGCGGCGCGTAGATGTTGGCGAGGAACTCGTATTCGTTCTCGCTGTAGGCCTGCGCCGGATCGAGGTGTTTGGGACGTTCGGTGAACGCGCTGTAGAGGATGTCCTTGCCACCGTCCGCCGCCGGATAGGGGTTGTTCCACAGCCCGCCGTCGCAGGCGGAAAGTAGCAGAACCAGCAGGGCAGCGCATGTCATCCTCATGCGCGAAGTGTAGCGGAACGTGACGGCAGCGTCATTGCTCGCTTGCGGCCTGTATAAAAAAGGGGTAGTGTTCTACTCGTATATTCCGTTTTTAAGGAGCCGGATCATGGAAGTCGCCAACACAAACGCCTCATCTGTCAGCCAGTTGCTCAACAGCCAGCAAACGCAGCAGCAACAGACAACCACGCAGCAACAAGATGTCCAGGCGCAGGAACCGCAACCATCGACCGTGGTGAACCTGTCCGCGGAGGCGGTGCAGCGTAACCGCGCCGAGACGCAACAGGCCGAGAACGATGCTCCGGCTGAACCGCAGGCCGCAAGCTCGGCGCGCGCCGAGACGCAAGCCAACGTCAACACCGAGCGCGCTGAACCGAGGCCGCAGGAAAACACCGAGCCGCCCGGCATCCAGTTCGTGGAAAGCACGAACAAGAACGGTCGCGTCGATACCTTCGCCTGATGCCGGGTGGACGGCAAGTAACCCTGTCTCCGCAGGAGAACACCATGCTGTGCGAGCTGACGCAATCCGGCACGCTGCGCGTGTCCGGCGACGATGCGCAATCCTTCCTGCAAAACCTGCTGAGCAACGATATCCGCGAACTCGACGCTCCGCGTGCGCAGTATTCCAGCCTGAACACGCCCAAGGGACGCGCGCTGGCGACCATGCTGGTGTTCCGCGCGGACGACGCCTACCTGCTGCACCTGCCGCGCGCCCTGTGCGAGCCGCTGCGCAAGAAACTCTCCATGTATGTGCTGCGTTCCAAGGTGCAGATCACCGATGTCAGCGACACGGTCGTCGCGCTGGGGCTGGCTGGCGCGCAGGCGCAGGAGATCGTGCGCGAACGCTTCGGCGAACTACCACCGCTGCCGCTCGGCATCGTGCGCGCCGACACCACCAGAGCGGTCCGAATTGGCAATGACCGTTTCATGATGATCACCGCGGCGCAGGATGCGCCCGCACTGCGCCAGGCGCTGGAGCAGCGCACCCGCCATGCCGGCAGCGAATACTGGGACTGGCTCGACATCCGCGCCGGCATCCCGGCCATCCTGCCGGCCACGCAGGAAGAATTCGTGCCGCAGATGATCAATTTCGACCTGATCGGCGGCGTGAACTTCAAAAAGGGCTGCTATCCCGGACAGGAGATCGTGGCGCGCATGCAGTATCTCGGCAAACCGAAGCGGCGCATGTATCTCGCCCATCTCGATGCCGCGACCGTGCCGCAGGCCGGCGACGAGCTGTTCAGCGCGGACATGGAAGGCCAGTCCAGCGGCATGATCGTCAATGCGGCACCCGCGCCGGACGGCGGTTTCGACGCGCTGGCGGTGGTGCAGACCGCCAGCCATGACGCCTTCCCCGTCCATCTCGGCGCGCTCACCGGAGCGCGCCTGCAATTCCAGCCGCTGCCCTACCCATTGCCGTGAACCTGCCCGCCCAGCTGTTCAGCGCGGACTGGCTGTGGCTGTGCAATCTCGTTTTCGCCGTCCTGCTGTACCGCGGGCTGCGCTCTGCCCCGTGGCGCGAGGTCGTCGCCAACGGCCTGCGCACCAACGCACTGGTCGGCCTGATGCTCGGCGCCTTCGTCTTCTGGCAGCTCAATGCCGGCATCCGTCCCGGCTTCAACTTCCACCTCAACGGCGCGACGCTGTTCGTGCTGATGTTCGGCTGGCAGGTCGCGCTGGCCTGCGTCTCGCTGATCATGCTTTCCACCTGGTTGTATGCGGACATGGCGCTCGTCACGCTCGGCATCAACGGCCTGCTGATGGTGGTGATCCCGGTGATGTTCAGCGAATGGGTGTTGCGCTTCAGCCGGCGGCGCCTGCCGAAGAACCTGTTCCTGTTCGTGCTGTGGAACGGTTTCGGCTGTGCCGCACTCGCCATGCTGATGACGGTGGCCGCCGCCACTGTGCTGCTGCTGGCGCTCAGCCCCTACAACTGGCAGCAGATACAGCACCACTATCTGGTTGCCGCGCCCATCATCATGCTCACCGAGGCATTCACCACCGGCGCGATGATCACCGCCTTTACCGTGTTCCAGCCGGAGGCGGTGATGAACTTCAGCGATGAGGAATATCTAGCCGGAAAGTAGCTTGGTCATGCGGACATGCGGTTGCCCGTCTTTCATGAAGACCTCGCCCTGCTCGGTGAAACCGAAGGCATGATAGAAAGGCAGCGCGGAAGTCTGCGCTTCCACTTCCACCTGCGGGTAGTTATGCGCATGCGCATGGTTGATTAGCGATTCCAGGATCGCCGTGCCGACATGCTGTTCGCGCCACTGCGGCATCACTGCGATACAGCCGATCTGCCCGTTGTTCAGCAGCCGCCCGCAGCCGATCGCATCCCCGCCGTGGCTGAGCACCAGCGCATGGCGGCAACTCTCGTCCTGCCCGTCCCACATCTGTTTTTCCGCATCGGACTGCTCGTGCCTGGAAACCGCCTCGCGCACCGATTTGAGCAACGGCTCTCCGTCGTGCCAGCAAACAAGGCTTACCGTAAAAGGATTACCCATGCCGATCCCCCTGAGTTGATGCGGGCTGTTTGCCGGAAATGCAGGCCGGCGCAGCCTCTATGGTTTTATTGGATACCGGACGGAAGTCCGGGCGCGAAACGATACAACAACTAACCCGGAAATGGAATGGGGTAATTACCCGATAATTTCGACCGGCATTCCCGCCGGCACCAGATCGAACAGCTCCAACAGGTCGGCGTTGCGCATCCGGATGCAGCCGCGCGAGCCGGGAACGCCCAGCGGCACATCATCCGGCGTGCCGTGGATATAGATGTAGCGGCGCATGGTGTCGCACCCGCCCAGCCGGTTGAAGCCCGGCTCGCAGCCGGACAGCCACAGGATGCGCGTCAGTATCCAGTCGCGTTCGGGAGATCGCGCGCCTAGTTCCGGCGTGTATATCTCCCCGGTGGGACGGCGGCGCACGAACACGGCGTTCTCCGGCTGCCCCGCGCCGATCTTGGTGCGGACGACATGCCTGCCGCGCGGCGTGCAATAACTGCCGTTCGTCTCACCCGCGCCGTTGGCCGCAGTGGATACCGTGTAGCGGCGCAGCGTCCTGCCCGCATCGTCGAACAGTTCGAGCTGTTGCGCCGGAATCTGGATGACGATCTTCATTCGGTCACAGCTTTCTGCTGCGCGCGCCGCATGACGAAAAAATCGCTGAGCAGCGCGCCGCATTCTTCCGCCAGCACTCCTCCAGTCACTTCGGCGTGATGGTTCAAACGCTGCTCTCCAAACGCATCCAGCACGCTGCCGCATGCGCCGGTCTTCGGGTCGCTCGCCCCGTACACCACGCGCGCGATGCGCGCATGCATGATCGCCCCGGCGCACATCAGGCACGGCTCCAGCGTCACATACAGGTCGCAATCCACCAGGCGGTAATTCTCCAGCCGTTGCGCCGCGTCGCGCAGCGCCAGCATCTCGGCGTGCGCGGTAGGGTCGTGGCGCGAGATAGGCGCGTTGAAACCGCGCCCGATTATTTCGCCATCCTTCACCACCACCGCGCCCACCGGCACCTCGCCCGCCGCGGCAGCCTGCCGCGCCAGATCGAGCGCGGCGCGCATGAACGCCTCATCCGCCGCCAAGCTGTCCTGATGGGGTTCTTGTTGCATCAGGACATCTGGGCGATCTTCACGCGCCACTCCGCCGGCCCGGTCTCGTGCACCGAGGTGCCGTTGCTGTCCACCGCCACGGTAACCGGCATGTCCTGCACGGTGAATTCGTAGATGGCCTCCATGCCGAGGTCGGCAAAGGCCAGCACTTTCGAAGCCTTGATCGCCTTGGATACGAGGTAGGCCGCGCCGCCGACCGCCATCAGGTACACCGCCTTGTGTTTCTTGATCGCCTCGATGGCTTCCGGGCCGCGCTCGGATTTGCCGACCATGCCGATCAGGCCGGTCTTGGCCAGCATCGTCTCGGTGAACTTGTCCATGCGCGTCGCGGTGGTGGGGCCGGCGGGGCCGACCACTTCGTCGCGCACCGGGTCGACCGGGCCGACGTAGTAGATGAAGCGGTTGGTGAAATCCACCGGCAACTTCTCGCCCTTCGCCAGCATGTCGGCGATGCGCTTGTGCGCGGCGTCGCGCCCGGTGAGCAGCTTGCCATTCAGCAGCAGCGTCTCGCCCGGCTTCCAGCTCGCCAGCTCCTCGCGTGTGACGGTGTCTAGATTGACGCGGCGCGACTCGGCGGAGGCTTTCCATTCGACCTTGGGCCAGTCATCCAGCGACGGCGGCGTCAGCACCGCCGGGCCGTTGCCATCCAGCGTGAAATGGATATGGCGCGTCGCGGCACAATTGGGGATCATCGCCACCGGCAGGCTGGCGGCATGGGTGGGAAAGTCCCGTATCTTCACGTCCACCACGGTGGTGAGGCCGCCCAGCCCCTGCGCGCCGATGCCCAGCGCGTTGACCTTCTCAAATAGTTCCAGACGCAATTCTTCGATTCGATTCGCAGCACCCCGTGCTTGCAGCTCCTGGATGTCCACCGGCTCCATCAGCGCTTCCTTGGCCAGCAACATCGCCTTCTCCGCCGTGCCGCCGATGCCGATGCCGAGTATGCCCGGCGGGCACCAGCCCGCGCCCATCTCGGGCACGGTCTCCAGCACCCAGTCAACGATGCTGTCGGAAGGATTCAGCGCGGCGAACTTGGATTTGTTCTCCGAGCCGCCACCCTTGGCCGCAAGGATCACTTCAACCTCGCCGCCGGGAACGATCTCGTAATTGATCACGGCGGGCGTGTTGTCCCTGGTGTTCTTGCGCGCACCGGCAGGATCGCTCAACACCGAGGCGCGCAGCATGTTGTCCGGGTTCAGGTAAGCGCGGCGCACGCCCTCGTTGATCATATCGCTCACGCTCATCTTCGCGTCGTCCCAGCGCACGTCCATGCCCACCTTGACGAAGGCCGTCACGATGCCGGTGTCCTGGCAGATCGGGCGGTGGCCTTCCGCGCTCATGCGCGAGTTGGTGAGTATCTGCGCGATGGCGTCGCGCGCGGCGGGCGACTGCTCGCGTTCGTAGGCCTTGCCCAATGCCTTGATATAATCGAGCGGGTGGTAGTAAGAAATGAATTGCAGCGCGTCGGCGACGCTGGAAATGAGGTCTTCCTGGCGGATGGTAGTCATATGATTTGCGTTTCTGGTTAAAGTGGGTGTGCGGATTCCAAGCGCCGATTTTAACGGAATACACGGATCGATTAAAACGATTTGGCCGAAATGTGCCAGTCAACATGGAGAAACACGGATGGCACTGTCTATTACCGAGGAATGCTTCAACTGCGGCGTTTGCGAGGCGGAATGCCCGACCGGGGCGATCTCTGCGGGCGATTGCTACTTCGTCATCGACCCCGACAAGTGCAATGAATGCGCAGGCCACTATGACCAACCCCGCTGCGTCGTGGTGGGACCGATAGATTGTTTTCTGGATGCAGAGGGCAAGCCATATCGTTTGCCAGGCAGGTAAAGATCACTTCCGCAGGTTTCATGCCCCGGCTGTTTTGCATCTCCATGCTGGGTTCTGCGCTATAAACCAGTACACTCTCATGCTCGAGAGGAGCTGATCGGCTTCCGCTGACTTTATTGGCCGCCGCGATGCGCTTGATCTCCCCGGCCGGCCGGCTCCCATTCCATATTTATTCAAAGGTTCACGATGTACCCAGTCCACGATGTTGATGCAATCCTGTTATTGGCCATGTCGCTTGCTGCAAAGCGGCGTCCGGCGGAGCTGGTCGAGATCATCGCTGCGGCCGATCTGGCCCAGGGCGCGATTCCTCCCGAAACCAAGTTATCCGATTCGTTTTACCGGCTCTCCGAATACGGCCTGATCTGCGCGCAGGATGGCGGCTACACGCTGACGCCCGATGCGCAGCAAATACTGTCCGGCCATGCGAAAAAAGCCAAAACCCCGGAGCGCATCCACGATATCAAAGAGAACCTCGCCGATTTCCACCTCAATGGCGAACACGCGATCATCCTGCTCACGGTGGAACAAATCGCCGAAGCCATCGCCGCACATCAGGCTGGCAAAAGAATCACCGGCAAGAACCTGCTGATGCCCAAACCCAAACCGGTAGAAGACAACAAACGTCCGGGACAGCACAAGCCATTCAAGTCTTTCGCGACACGCCGGCGCAAGGAAAAATAAACGCATGACCAACACCCACCTTCCCCTGCGGCTACCAGCACGCCGCCCATCCTGCAAAAACGCTACTCTTTCGAGGGTATCGCAGCAGACCAGAGCGGCGCCCCATCCGCATCCAGATAGCTGAGGTAGGCCCGCAGATCGAATTCCAGCTGGTGATAGTCGGGTTCCATATGCAGGCACAGTTGGTAGAAAGCCTTGTTGTGTTCGCTCTCCTTGAGGTGCGCCAGCTCGTGAACCACGATCATGCGCAAAAATTCCGGCGGCATCTCCCGGAACACTGCCGCGATGCGAATCTCGCGCTTGGCCCTGAGCTTTGAACCTTGCACGCGCGAGATGCTGGTGTGCATGCCCAGCGCGTTGCGGATGACATGCAGCTTGCCGTCGAACGCCACCTTGCTCAACTGTCCGGCATTGCGCAGAAACGTCCCTTTGGATTCCAGCACGTAGTCATACAGCGCCCTGTCGGTGCGCACCGCATGAGCGAGCGGATATTTTTGCAGCAGCAGCCCGGCCAACCGGCCTTGTTCGATCAGCCGCTGCACTTGCTCTGCCAGCGTTACAGGGTAGCCCGCGAGGTAATTCGGCGGTGGTTTTGGGCGCATAGTAACTTGCCGAAGTGTGAGAGAGGCAGGATTTCGTTGCGGGTGAGCGCCATTGAATGCCCCGTGCAGATCAATAGAGGCGAATTCTATGCGAAGCGTTGTGGATTGGGGAATTCTGGAGGTGGTTCCAAAAGAGCAGGCGGGGGCTGATGTATGTTTTCCCCAGCCTAAAACGTCCTAAACGTAACCGCCTTTAACGCAGCCGAATCGGGGTCGAACCGATATAAGCGGTGAATGACCGCCCTGTTCCCACATCCAGGCACCGACTGCTTGGGTGCAGTATAAAGCAAAATGGTTCTCGCATTAACTAATCCATTGGATTACAATCCTCGCATGATTACGATTGCCGAGGTGCCGGAATATATCCGTCAAGCGGAGAAGTTGCTGACCGCTGAAGAGCGGCAAGACATCGTGAGTTACCTGGCGGCACATCCGAAGTCTGGCGATTTGATCAAAGGCACGGGCGGTATTCGCAAGATGCGTTGGGGCAGAGGCGGACGCGGCAAGAGTGGCGGGGTACGGGTGGTCTATTACCACCACAGCGAGGTGATGCCGCTTTATCTGCTGGCGATGTTCGCCAAGAACGAGCAAGCCAACTTGAGCAAACCCGACCGCAACGACTTGGCGAAGCTGGTAGATGTTTTGGTTGCTACATGGATTGAGAGGTGAAAAATGGGAAAAGCTTTTGACAGTATTGCGCGCGGTTTGAATGAAGCAATTTCGCATGCGAAAGGCGAGAAGGTTGCCGTTAAGGCGTACAAGCCGGAAACGGTGGATGTTTCCGCATTGCGTCGGCGCATGGGCATGACGCAGGAGCAATTTGCTGCGCGGTTCGGTTTCTCGGTTGCGACGTTGCGCCATTGGGAGCGCGGAGATCGTTCGCCACAAGGAGCGTCGTTGGTGCTGCTGAATGTTATCAAACGCGCGCCGGACGCTGTCCAGGCAGCGCTGGTTTGATTGGGGCGACACAAATGCTACGCACTTGCGAGGGCGTTCACAAACAGGAATGACAGTGGCACTATAGGCCACCAGCATCACCCCACAACCCCGGTCGCAGGCGTCCGGCTGGCCGCAGTTGGAACAGGCATGGAAGCACCACTTACGAAACCCTCGAAGGAAAGGAGCTCCAAATGAACCACCATCGCGCAAAGAGAAACGACTTCCGTCTGGGCGACGGCCGCACCGTCACCATCGAATCCTGGATACACGCCACCACCGCCCATGTCGCCGCATTCGGCACGGATGGGCACCAGATCTCGGTGGCCACCTACCAGGCCCATATGGACGACCCTAACCTGTTCACGCCCGAGGCGCAAAAATCCCTGATCGACAGCCTGGCCGCCCAGCTCGAATACGACCTCATCAACAATCCGGAACTGCACATCCGAAAGCGGTAACGGCGCTCCGGCAACACCGCCCCGCACGGCAAGAAAAAGCCTCGCATTGCTGCGGGGCTTTTGCTTGAACAATATTCGTGGCCTCCCTGAGGTTTCCTCATCTCTCACGGGGACTACGTTGCCGCCAAGATGCGCGCCAAGCTTGCCGACCTGAAATAGCCCATAAATCCGACCTGTCGCTGGTTATTCCAGTCGCATCGGACGACGAAATGCGCCTCGCCCGGATTCTTCATAGTCAGCTCATGTGTTCTTGCCGTTGATCAGATTGATGATCTCTTTGACCATGATCTCCCTCTCATCCGGTTTGACTTCGGTGGCGACTGAACCATCGGCGGATTGATAGATGGCGAACTGTCCGGTTGATTGATTCATTGTTTGCAACTACTCATCGCCCCAGCGCACGCTTCACCATGTTAGCGACCTCTGGCGTCAGGTTGATCGGCAACAACTTCGTCCCCGGATGGGCTTGCTGGAATACGCGAAACACCTCATCGGCAAATGCCTGCCCGATCTCCTCCACCCCGGCGAAATCCAGCACCACCGTCTGGAACCGCTCAAAACGCATGGTCAGTCGCTTGGCCTGCGAACGCGAAACCAGTTTCTCGCCTTCATGCTGCGCCAGCTTCACCGGCACAATGGTTTTGGAAAAAGTGTATTCCTCCGGTGCGGCAAACTGGAAGAACACCTCCTGCAGGGTGCGCTTGCTATCGTTCGCCAGCCGCATCAGAACCACCGTACCGGGCGCATCGGCGGCTCGCTCCAGCAATACATCCGTACCCCAGTCGTCATGCACGAAATGCAGCTTGCCGGATCGGATGTCAAAGACATCCATCACCTTGGACGAAAAGAAAATCCCCTCCCCCGTATGGTGAGCCGGATCGGTAGTCAGTTTGCCCTTGGCCAGCTCCAGAATCGCCTCGCGCGGATCGTACAGGTTCATCGCGCGCTGAATCTTGAGGAAGATGCCCTCGCCCTCGTCTGCGACATACACCGAAGTATTCAAGCCATCGCGCACCAGCCCCACCATTACCTTTGCCGAACCGGAATGGTCGATCGCATTGTTCACCATCTCCGTCACCGCGTAGTGCCAGACATCGCGCACATTGGGCGGCAGGTCAGCCACCTGCGGCGCGACCTGCTCGCGCCACACCCGATCCTCGGACAGGCCTGCACGCGGATAAACCTGCCGCACGTCAGCCAGCACCGCCAACTGGTAGCGCACCCCGCGCCCCACACCGGAAGAAGTGATAATGCCTTCCCGCTTCAGTTTCGCCAGCCAGGCGCTGGCAGACTGGCGCGACACGCCATGCTGTTCTGCCAACCGCGCAGCGACATTGCCCCCGTCATGGGCAATGGCATCAAGTATGGAGCGGCGCAAATCGGCGGTCATGGCAATAAACGTAAAGTGAAAGCGGATTAATTGTAAAGCATTAATACCAAAAACGTAAAGCAGGAACCGGGAGCTATTTTTTAGAAGCTGCGTCATTCCGGGCTTGACCCGGAATCCAGCAGAACGCAAAACCGGCGCGCTTGCGCGCCACTGGACTCCGGCTTGCGCCGGAGTGACGAATTCCAGAAAGTCGCCCGCAGCCCTACACCAGCCGTATATTCCCGGTCAGTAATTACCGCATCATCCCATGCTTGATGCCGCGCGACTTGACGAGCTGTTGCTCCAGCTCGAATACGACCTCATCAACAATCCGGAACTGCACATCCGAAAGCGATAACGGCACTCCGGCAACACCGCCCCGCACGGCAAGAAAAAAGCCTCGCATTGCTGCGGGGCTTTTGCTTGAACAATATTCGTGGTCTGCCCCTAGTTATTCCTGATCACAAAAGCGGCTACCGACCTTCCTTAAGCTCCACTATTTGAAGTGCAGCACAATCAACTCAACACCATACTCAGAATGATCAATGCACATGCACAGAGTGCATCTGCTCCTGCACATACCGGTAAACCACCTCCGCCCTCGCATCTATATCTTCGCTGGAATACCCGTCAGGCATACCTTCCAGCAGGCTGTCGATGATGGCGGTTTTCATCTGGGCCTGAGCGGAGGCGCGGTCACGCAGATTGCCCATCTCTTTCCGTCGCGTCTCTACGGTATCCATGAGCTCTTGCACCACCTTCTTTATCTTAGCGATATCGCCCTTGGTGATACTGGCCTTATCCTTGGACAGCAGGTCAAACAGCGCCAGCTCCTTCTCGCTCTTGAAACCTTCGCGGATATACCGATGTTCTTCATAATCGAGCGAGTCGTGCAGGTTGATCAAGTCATCAAACACCCGCTGGATTTCGGCATGATCCTTGTCGCGGTTGTATTCGGCGATGATCTCCTGGTAACGCTTGTACAGGTCTATCCGGCAGGGGTTCTGCATCAGCATGCGCTCCAGCCTTGCCTGTATGCGCTCCTGCAAGGTCAGCAGTGCTGCCTCCTTGTAAGGCGACTTGGCGAACTCCACGCGCAGGCGCTCAAAGTCTATACCCGACAAGTCATACTGCTTTGAAGGCTGGCCTAGCCCCTTGGGCGCAAGCTCTAGGGAAGTGTCGATCACGCCGCGAATCTCTTGCATGATCGCGGCGATGTCCACCTTGGGCTTCGGCTTTTGCAGCAGGTTATAAATCGCCGTGATGGCGTTTTCTTGCGGCTCGTATTTGAAAATACCGGCGTTCGGGAACAATCCCCGCATGCGGTCAAACACATCCTCGGCCAGCACCTGAAAAGTCTTCTTGCTCTCGGGCGAGATGCTTACGGCGTTCTGCGCATTCAGCAGCTCGGCCCAGGTCTCCTCGCCTTCCTCGGCGCGAACCAAGGCATTTAGGTCAAAGCCAACGCTACTCAGGTGCGCCCGCACCTTATCAATGGCGTTGGCGTATTCGGCCAAGGCCTGATCCTCATCGAACAACGGATCGACTGGCATGCCCTTGTCGCCTTGCGCGTAAGTCGCCAGCGCCTTGCGCAAACTCTTCAGCATGCCGTTGTAGTCGATGATCAGGCCGTTCTTCTTGTTCGCGGCAACGCGGTTGACGCGGGCGATGGCCTGCATCAACGTATGCCCCTTCATCGGCTTGTCCAGATACAGGGTCGCCAGCGATTTCACATCAAACCCGGTCAGCCACATGGCGCACACCACGGCCACCCGGAACGGATGCTTGCCATCCTTGAAGCATTCCTCGATGTCCTTCCCGCCTATGCCTCTGGCGATCACCTCGCGCAAGGGGCGAACGTCGATGCCTTTACCGGAAGCATCTTTTGCTGCGGCAAAATCTTTCACTTCGTTCTGCTCGGAGCTGAACACCGGGTGTATCTGCGTCTCTTCCATCCACGCGATCTGCGCGCGCAAGCGGGCCACATAGGCCGTCTCGGGCTTGCCCGCCTTGGCGAAATATTCCTGCTCCTGCTGAAGCTTGGCGCGCAGCTCCACTATCTTCGCCTGCCACTTGTCCTTGATGCGCTCGGCCATTCTGGCGCAGGTGATCTTGTCGATGCACACCAGCATGGCCTTGGCATTGCCGCCGTAGCGGGGAAGCTCCCCCGCTTTGCTTGGCGTTTCCATCAAACGCCAACGCTGGTGGTAGTGCTCCACAAAATCCGTCGCCACGTCGTTCAGGTGCGTGTCTGAGGTGAATAGCGGATACTCGCGCGCCAGTTCGCGGTAGAGCTTTTCTTCCTGCTCTTCGCTCAGCTCGCCATCGGCGCGGGCCGCGTCTATGCGTTCTTCGATGCGCCGGTTTAAGGCAGGATCAACGATGCGCAGCTTCTCGCCCCGGTTCTCGTAATACAGCGGCAAGGTCGCACCGTCCGCCACGGCGCGCTGGAAGTCGTACACCGACACATAGGGGCCGAACACCTTCTCCGTCTCGTGTTTCTCTTTTCCGTCGATGAGCGGTGTGCCCGTGAACGCCATGAACGTCGCGGACTTTAATGCCATGCGCATTTGCGTCGCCAGCCGCCCATACTGCGTGCGGTGCGCTTCGTCCGACAAGACGATGATGTCGCGCCGCTGTGTCCAGGGTTCCGTCACGCGCTTGCGGAACTTGTGTATCAGGCTGAACACATAGCGGCGGTTTTCGTCGCGCAACAAGCGCTCCAGCCCTTCTGCTCCGGCGGCCTTGTCGCCCTTGTTGGTCGAAACACCGCAGCCGACAAACGTGGTGTAGATCTGGTCGTCCAGCTCCTTGCGGTCGGTCAGCAGCACGAAGGTATAGGCGGCCGATACCTTGCGGTGCACCTTCTGGCAGAAGAACACCATCGAATAACTCTTGCCGCTGCCCTGCGTGTGCCAGAACACCCCCAGCTTGCCCGCCAGCACGTCGGCATCGCCCGCCTTCAGCTTGGTGATGGCCTTGTTCACGCCGAGGTACTGGTGGTTGCGCGCCACCACTTTCTGCGTCTGCTCCTCGCTGCTGTCGAACAAGGTGAAGTTCTCCACGATGTCGAGCAGCGCCTCCTTGCTACACATGCCGCGCAACAAGATGGGCAACACAGGCGTGAGCGGCGCTTCGTCGTGCTTCGGCGCCGGGTCGGGGTCATCCTCGTTCAGGCGCTTCCAGCGATAGAAGTGATCCCAACTACTGGTGATGGAGCCGGAGCGCGCATCCAGCCCGTTCGACACGATCACCAGCGCGTTGTAATGAAACAGGTGCGGGATCGTGTCCTTGTAGTCGGTGTAGTTATCGTCGAACGCCGCTTTCAGCCCCTTGTCGTGGCGCTTCAGCTCGATGAACACCAGCGGCAGCCCGTTGACGAAGCCGACCAGATCGCAGCGCCGCCGGAACGGGCCGCTCTGCACCCACAGCTCGCGCACCACCAGAAAATCGTTTTTCCCCGCAGGGTCGAAATCGATCACCTTGATGTGTACATCGTCCGCCGCGTCGCCGCTGGGCGAATGCAGCGTAATGCCCTCGCGCATCAGCTTCCACTTCACTTCGTTGTGCTGCAACAGGGTCTTGGTGGGGTCGGCATCCAGCAACTGGTCGCGCGCCAGCAGCAGCTTGGTTCTGCCCTCGGGCGTCGCGGCCAGCTTGGGATTCAGCCTGAGCAAAGCCGCATCCAGCTCGCGCACCAGTACCACCTCCGTGGCATTCTTGCGCCCGAGCAAAGAATCCGGGCCGAAGGTTTCGGCGTTGAAAGCGTACTCAGAACGCCAGTCGAGGTTTTCCTCAAACAGCCGCGCAACGGGCTCCTGGATGTTGTTGTCTTCTGAGTAGTCGCTGATGGGCATTATTGTTGTCTCTCTGAATACAACCTCAGACCTGAATCGCGCCAGACATCAGCTTGGGTAACAAGCTATCGCGGGCTTCAACTAGCAGCGTGTTTTGCTTTACCAACGTTTCAATTTGCGCACCAATTTCACTTGTCAGACGGTTGAATTCGGTAGCCGTTTTTGAATCTGGCTGCAGAAGCTGCTGTGCAAACAACTCCTTTTTTGTCACCGATGCGAAGATAGTTCCGCCGCCGATCATATCCTCTTCAACGAACAATGCCTTGAGTTGATAAAGGAGCAAGGATTGCTGACCAGCGTGGCTGCGGATCGCAGAGACTCCACGGCCAATCGCTATCTTGTCCCTGGTCAGATTCAGTCGTCCTACAGGTGCGCGAACGCTGCACAAGATGTCTCCCACATCAGCAATTCGAGTTGCCTGAGTAGTATAGGTTTTGTGATTTACGAAGTGATCGCTGAAGTCCGAAACGCCTTGATGGAATGGAAGCCCCTCCCCGTCCTGATTGTAGAATTTTGATTCTGGGCTCTGCCCCATGACGATGAATGCTAGATCGCCTAACGGCATCTTCGCCCATCCTTTCGGCAATCCATCGCTGAAAGTCGCAGTCTCATAGCCTGGGAAACGTAGGCTCACAAACCACTCTTGGTATAGTAATTTGGCGGACTCTTCGAGCAAGGCGATGCGGCGACGGTTGGTTTCGATGAGCTTATCATAGGCGTCCAAAGTTGCAGCCACTCTGGATTGAACCTCGACTGGAGGAATCCGTACGCGTACCTTGTAAATCCGCTCAGGTGCTGTATGCCGAACTTTGGTGCCTGTTGATGAACCACGCAATTGCTCCCGCACCGGTCGAGAATTGAATAGCCAGTATGCGAATTGCTTGTTCAATGTATTCGTATTTGTAACGATCACCAGTCCAATACGTTGGTTGTGTAAATACTTTCCACTTTCTGGAACGCGTGCGGCGCTACCAAGCAGACCTTCTCCCTGCTCGGTCATTGCAACAACCAGATCATCCTCTGATAACAAGTAGTCATCAGGGAAGTCAGCTGTGTAATAGCGTTCTTTTCCTGGACGTACACGAAAGCCGCCGGATTCGACAAAGTTTCCAGGCGTGACCACCATCAGTGCACCTTGTTTAGCGAAGAATTCACCTTTGAAGGCATACCCATGCTTAACCCTAACGGCTTCGCCTAAGTTCAGGTCATGCCAAGTCATTCAAACAATTCCACGAAACGTAGTTGAATGGTTCTGGACAACTTTGCTGCGCTGTCGTCCAATTCGGCCAGTTCGTCGTGAATCTCCCGCATACGACCCGCAAACGCTTCGCCGTCATCCTCGTCTTGACCACCAAGAGCAACACCGACATATCGCCCCGGCGTCAGCGAATAGTCATTGTCTGCGATGTCTTTGCGAGTGACAGCCTTGCACAGCCCCGGCACGTCTGCATACAAGCCTTGCGGGAAGCGGCTCAGCAGCCAATACCCTTGAGCGATGAAGTAACTGGCGCGCTTGAACGCCTCCACGCCGAGATCGCGCGCGGTGGGCTTCTCACGCTTCTTTGCGTCACGCGGCAACAGCGCCTTCTTGGCGTCGCGCGCGATGTCGCCATCGAAGCTTGCCCACTGCCGGGCTCGGAGCTGCTTCTCCGCCATATCCAGCAGCTTCAGCCAAACTTTATGGCAGGCCTCAACCGCAGCCAGACCTGCTTTCAATTCCGGGTTGATCGCCTCGATCCGGGCTTGCAGAGCTTTGCGTGTATCAAAATTGTTCGCGGCGTGATGCCGCTGAATTTCCGGCAGCAAAGTTGCGGCGGCAGTTAGCGCCGCTTGAATCTCGCTACCCCACTCATTCGTCTGTGTTTGCGCCTTGAGCAATTCGTCGCGGTAGCTTGCCAGCAGTTCATCCGTCAGGCCGTGATCTTCGCCGAGTTTGGCACGCACGGCGGCGATGGCCGCAGCATCTGCCGTGGTCTTGCCAAAGTTGCCGAGCGCGTTGGATAGCGCGAGAACCTTTTCACCATCCAGCGCCAAACGCACCGGCAACGATTCCAGCCATTCGGCGACCTTGTTCTGGTAGCTGCCGACCAGTTCCACGAACTTGTCGCGTTCGCCCCGGTACAGCCAGGTGATGGCGCTCAGGTTGGCCAACTGCTCTTCGGTGAACACATGCGAGCGCGCCGACACCACGGTGTAGACGTTGCGCGCATCAATCATCAGCACGCTGTCCCGCAGATGGGCGGGCTTGCCCTTATCGAAGAACCATAAGGTGCAAGGCAGGCTGCGGGTGTAGAAGAACTTGGGGCCGATGGACATCATCACGTCCACATGGCCGGTTTCCACCAGCTTCTGGCGGATGTCCTTGTCCTTGTTGCCCGCGTCCGAGGCGCTGGAGGCCATGACGAAACCGGCGCGCCCCCTGTCGTTCAGGTAGCTGTAGAAATACTGAATCCACAGACTGTTGGCGTTCGAAATAGTATCGCTATCGCCTTTGTTCTTGCCCTTGGTTTTGCCGGCAATGCCGGGCAGGCCAAAGGGCAGGCGCCCCGTCTGGTGTTCGCCCACCTGGCTCTTGATCTTGGCGACTTGCACGCTGTCCACGTTGAACGGCGGATTCGCCATCACAAAGTCGCAGCTATTCAGCAGTTGGTGATGGTCTTCGTAGAAGGTATTGCCGATGCGGATGTTGCCTTCCAGCCCATGCACGGCCAGGTTCAAACGGGCGAGCTTGCTGTTGAGGTCGGCTTTTTCTTGCCCGTAGAAGGTGATGTTGACCTCGCTGGCGCGCTTATGGCGCACCTCTTCGATGAAGTGGCCGGTCTGCACGAACATGCCCGCCGAACCGCATGCGGGATCGAGCACGGTGCCGTGATCCGGCTCGATCACGTTCACGATCATGCGCACCAAGCTGGGCGGTGTGAAGAACTCGCCGCCCTCTTGCGCGCCGCTTTGCGCGAACTGGTTCAGGAAGTATTCGTAGATGCGCCCGAAGACATCGCCCTTGGCCGTTTGCAGCGCGGGACGGTTGAAAATCTTGATCAGCTCGGCCAGCAAGTCCTGCTCCATGCCGAGGTAGTCTTTTGGCAACGCGCCTTCGAGCAGCTTCTGCCCCTTCTGATCGGTAACGCTATCCTCGATGGCGATCATCGCATCGCGTATAGCTTCGCCGACCTTTGCTCCAGCTGGCAGCGCGGCGAGATAGTCGTAGCGCGCGGTCTCCGGCAGATAGATGGCGGCCTTGCCCTGAAAGCCCAGCTTGATGCGCTCCTCGCGCAACGCGCCGGTGGCGCGGACGGGCACGGCCTTCTCAACCTCGGGCAGCAGATCGTTGAAGCGCGTAGTGGCATGGCGCAGAAAGATCAGGCCCAGCACGGGCATGGAGTATTCGCTGGCGGTGAGTTTAGAGTTGGCACGCAGTTGGTCAGCGGCCTCCCACAGGTCATCTTCGAGTTGTTTGAGTTCTTGGTAATCCATCAGCGATTCGACTTAATTAAAAACAGGGGCAGCATTATTTTTCTTTCCACGGCGCGAAGCCGATGGGGCGTTTTTTGTTCGGTTCGGATGGTGCCATCAGTTGGCGGATGGCGCTGATGATCTCGGCAATGGCCTTGTCGTGCGCGCCGACCTTGCGTTCCAGTTGGTTGAGCTTTTGTGCCAGTTCCTTGTTGCCGGCAACCATTTCGCGCATGCGGACGAAGGCGCGCACCACCATGAGACTCATTTCAACCGCACGTTCGGATTTGAGCACGTTGCCCAGCATGAGTGCGCCGTGTTCGGTAAATGCATAGGGCAAAGTTGGCGAATACTTTAGCTTGGCGAGGTGGTCACAATTTGTGACCACCTCTGTCTTCTCAGTTGCCGTAAGCTGAAACATGAAGTCTTCCGGAAAACGCTCTGCATTACGTTTGACGGCCTGATTCAGCGCCTTGGTTTCCACCCCATAGAGTTCCGCCAGATCGGCATCCAGCATGACCTTCTGGTCACGGATGAGCAGGATTCTGGATTCGATACTTTCTGTCACAACAAGCGATTTCTTGTCGGCCATCCCTTTCCCCTTCGGTCTATCGCGCAGCTTGCGCATGATAGCGGTTTCCGGCGACTCGCAACACCCGCCATGCAGCAGGAACAGGAAAACGAAAGGGCGCGATAAATCGCGCCCTTTCGGTTGGTTTCTCAATCACCGCAATGTCGGGTTACGCGATGAGACTGCTAACCCGACCTACGGCTAACTGTGATTTAGCGGCCTTTTCTGCTGATCGCTTCGACCATCGCCTCGCCGAGACCGGCGGGCGATTTCGCCACGACCACACCGGCTGCTTCCAGCGCGGCCATCTTGTCCGATGCCAAACCCTTGCCACCGGCGATGATCGCGCCGGCATGGCCCATGCGCTTGCCCTTGGGCGCGGTCTGTCCGGCGATGTAGCCGGCCACCGGCTTGGTGACGTGGGCCTTGATGTATTCCGCCGCCGCTTCTTCGCGGTTGCCGCCGATCTCGCCGACCATGATGATGGCTTCGGTCTCGGGATCGTCCTGGAACAGCTTCAGGCAGTCGATGAAGTCCAGTCCCTTGATCGGGTCGCCGCCGATGCCGATGCAAGTGGATTGACCCAGCCCGAGGCGCGAGGTCTGGAACACTGCTTCGTAGGTGAGCGTGCCGGAGCGCGATACCACGCCGACCTTGCCCTTCTTGTGGATGAAGCCGGGCATGATGCCGATCTTGCATTCGCCCGGGGTGATGATACCGGGGCAGTTGGGGCCGATCAGGATGGCGTCGTTGGCCTTGAGTGCGGCTTTGGCGTTGAGCATGTCCAGCACCGGGATGCCCTCGGTGATGCAGACGATGACCCTGACTCCCGCTTCTGCCGCTTCCATGATGCCGTCGGCGGCAAAGCCGGGCGGCACGTAGATCATCGTGGCATCGGCGCCGGTCTCGCGCACTGCATCGCGCACGGTGTCGAACACCGGCAGGCCGAGGTGTTTCTGCCCGCCCTTGCCCGGCGTCACGCCGCCGACCATCTGGGTGCCGTAGGCGATCGCCTGTTCGGAGTGGAAAGTACCCTGCTTGCCGGTGAACCCCTGGCACAGGACCTTGGTATTTTTGTTGACGAGTACGCTCATGATGTTTTCCTGTTCACTGGACCGCAGCCACGGCACGCTTGGCCGCATCGGTCATGTCGCTGGCGGAGATGACGCCGACGCCGCTCTCGGCGAGCATCTTCTGCCCCAGCTCGACGTTGGTGCCTTCGAGGCGCACGATCACCGGCACTTTGACGCCGACGTCCTTGACCGCGGCGATGATGCCGGAGGCGATGATGTCGCAACGCATGATGCCGCCGAAGATGTTGACCAGCACCGCCTTGACGTTGCTGTCGGACAGGATGATCTTGAACGCCTTGGCGACCACTTCCGCCGTGGCGCCGCCGCCGACGTCGAGGAAGTTGGCGGGCTGGCCGCCGTGCAACTTGACCAGGTCCATGGTCGCCATCGCCAGACCGGCGCCGTTGACCATGCAGCCGATGTTGCCGGACAGGGCGATGTAGCTGATCTCGCATTCTTTCGCGGCGACTTCTTTCGGGTCGATCTGGCTGTTGTCGTTCATCGCGGCCAGGTCCTTGTGGCGGAACACCGCGTTGTCGTCCACGCCGATCTTGCAGTCGAGCGCCACGAGGTTGCCGGTGGCGGTGACGATCAGCGGGTTGATCTCGGCCATCGCCAAATCGTTCTCCATGAACAGCTTGTACAGGCCCTTGGCCAGCTTGCCGAACTCGGCGATCTGCGCGCCTTCCAGCTTGAGGCCGAACGCCAGCGCGCGGCACTGGAAGTCTTGCAGCCCGAGCAGCGGGTCGCAGAATTCCTTGAGTATCTTTTCCGGGGAGTGTTCGGCGACTTCCTCGATCTCCATGCCGCCTTCGCTCGACGCAACCAGCGCGACGCGCTCGGATTCGCGGTCCACCGTCAGGCTGATGTAGAGCTCGCGCGCGATCGGCAATGTCTCTTCGATCAGCAGGCGCGACACCAGTTGGCCTTCTGGCGCGTTCTGGTAAGTCACCAGCGTCGTGCCGAGCAGCGCATTGACCGCCTCTTTGGCAGCATCGCGCGAGCGCACCAGCTTCACCCCGCCGGCCTTGCCGCGACCGCCGGCATGGATCTGCGCCTTGACCACCCAGGCGTCGCCGCCCAGTTCCGTTATCGCGCCGTCCAATTGGGAGGCGCTGTCTATCGCCGCGCCGCGCGGTGTGGCGATGCCATATTTGCGCAACACCTGCTTGGCCTGATATTCATGCAAGTTCATGGGTAGTTCCTAAAGTTGTTGTCGATTGATAATTCATAAGCTCGTAGCCTGTAGCGGGTAGCTTGTAGCAAAGTCAAAATCAGCTTTGCGCCAGGTTTTGCTACGGGCTACAAGCTACGAGCTACAGGCTGCAAACTACAGCGCTGCCAATGCCGCGTTCAACGTTGCGCTGGGGCGCATCGCTGCGGATGTCTTGGCGAAGTCCGGGTGGTAATAACCGCCCATGTCTACCGGCTTGCCCTGCGCACCGATCAGTTCGGCGGTGATCTTCGCTTCATTCTCGGTCAGTGCTTTCGCCAGCGGAGCAAAACGAGCTTGCAGCTCTTTGTCCTTGCTCTGCTCGGCTAATGCCTGCGCCCAGTACATGGCGAGGAAGAAATGGCTGCCACGGTTGTCGATCTCGCCGACCTTGCGGGCGGGCGACTTGTTGTTGTCGAGGATCTTGCCGTTGGCCACATCCAGCGCATCGGCCAGCACTTGCGCCTTGTCGTTCTTGAAGGTCTGTGCCAGATGCTCCAGCGACACGCCGAGTGCGAGGAACTCGCCCAGCGAATCCCAGCGCAGATAGCCTTCTTCCTGGAACTGCTGCACATGCTTCGGTGCGGAACCGCCCGCGCCGGTCTCGAACAATCCGCCACCGCTCATCAGCGGAACGATGGAGAGCATCTTGGCGCTGGTGTTCAGCTCGAGGATCGGGAACAGGTCGGTCAGGTAGTCGCGCAGCACGTTGCCGGTCACGGAGATGGTGTCCAGTCCCTTGCGGGCGCGCTCCAAAGTCACACGACAGGCATCGGCCGGTTCCATGATCTTGATGTCGAGGCCGGCGGTGTCGTGATCCTTGAGATACTTCTCGACCTTGGCGATGATCTGCGCGTCGTGTGCGCGGTTCTTGTCGAGCCAGAAGATCGCCGGGGTGTTGGACAGGCGTGCGCGCGTGACCGCCAGCTTGACCCAGTCCTGGATCGGCGCATCTTTGACCTGGCACATGCGGAAGATGTCGCCCTGCTCCACCTTCTGTTCCAGCAGCGTCTTGCCTGCGGCATCCACCACGCGGATCACGCCGTTGCCAGCCGCTTCGAAAGTCTTGTCGTGCGAGCCGTATTCTTCGGCCTTCTGCGCCATCAGGCCGACGTTGGGCACGGAGCCCATGGTCACCGGATCAAGTGCGCCGTTCTTTTTGCAATCGTCAATGGTGGCCTGAAACACGCCCGCGTAGTTGCGGTCGGGGATCATCGCCTTGGTGTCGTACGGCTTGCCGTCGGCGCCCCACATCTTGCCGCCGTCGCGGATCATCGGCGGCATGGAAGCGTCGATGATCACGTCGCTGGGCACATGCAGGTTGGTGATGCCTTTGTCGGAATTCACCATTGCCAGTTGCGGCTGGTTCTTGAAACATGCCTGAATGTCTGCCTCGATCTCGGCGCGCTTGGCGTCCGGCAGCGTGGCGATCTTGGCCAGCACATCGCCGAAGCCGTTGTTGACGTTGACGTTGAGTTCCTTGAACGTCGCGCCATGCTTGTCGAACACCTCCTTGAAATACACCGTGACGGCGTGGCCGAACATGATGGGATCGGAGATCTTCATCATGGTGGCTTTCAGGTGCAGCGACAGCAGCACGTTCGGTTCTTTCTTCGCTTCTTCGATCTGCTCGGCGTAGAACTTGCGCAGCGCGCGGCAGCTCATGGCGGATGCGTCGATCACCTCGCCCGGCTTGAGCGTGGTCTTTTCCTTGAGCACGGTGGCCTTGCCGTCGTCGCCGACGAACTCGATGCGCACCGTGGTCGCATCAGGCACCGTGACGGACTTTTCGCTGCCGTAGAAATCGTTGGCGGTCATGTGTGCCACATGGGTCTTGGAGTCGCTTGCCCATTTGCCCATGCGGTGCGGGTTCTTGCGCGCAAAATTCTTGACCGACAGAGCGGCGCGGCGGTCGGAATTGCCTTCGCGCAATACCGGATTGACAGCGCTGCCGAGTATCTTGCCGAAGCGTGCCTTGAGTTCTTTCTCGGCATCGTTCTGCGGGTTTTCCGGAAAGTCCGGAATCTTGTAGCCCTGCGACTGCAATTCCTTGATCGCCGCTTTCAGTTGCGGCACCGAGGCGCTGACGTTGGGCAGCTTGATGATGTTGGCTTCCGGCTTCAGCGTCAGTTCGCCCAACCAGGTCAGGTCGTCATTGAGTTTCTGGCTGTCGCTCAGGTTCTCGGGGAAGTTGGCGATGATGCGACCGGCCAGGGAGATGTCCCTGGTTTCGACCGCGACGCCTGCCGCCTTGGTGAACGCCTGCACGATGGGCAGCAGGGAATAAGTTGCCAGTGCCGGCGCTTCGTCGACCTTGGTCCAATAGATTTTTGCTGTTGTCATGTTCGTTTCCTCTTCAATTAAGTAATGCGGGAGCGCCGACGTGGACGTCGGCGCTCCCAATCAATTTGCTCAAGCCGCTTTCATCTGGCTGGCGTACAGGGAAAGCGCGCCACCGGCACGGATCATCGGGATGTCTTCCTTGCCCTGCGCGAGCTTGACCGGAATCTCGCCGACGCCTTCCACCACCAGCTTGAGCTGGCCGCCTTCCAGCGCGGAAGTGTCCAGCGACATCTTGGCGCCTTGCGGGATGCGCTCGATATCCGCCGGATTCTCGAAGGTCAGACCGATGATGCCGAAGTTGGCGAGGTTGGCGAGGTGGATGCGCTCGAAGCCCTTGGCCACGATGGCGCGCACACCGAGGATGCGCGGGCACAGACCGGCATGCTCGCGCGAGCTGCCCATGCCGTAACCGTCGCCGGCGACCAGGAAGCCGTGACCGCCCGCATCGCGCAATGCCGCCGCGCGGGTGCTGAAGGTGTTGTCCACCTGCACGAAGGTCGCCTGTCTGGCGTATTCGTCGGCGTTGGAACGCAGCGACAAATACTTGCCGGCGGGCTGGATGTGGTCGGTGGTGATCTCGTTGCCGAGCTTGAGCAGCACCTCACCGGACAGCTTGGCCGGCAGCGGAGTCAATGTCGGCAGCGGCGCGATGTCCGGGCCGTAGCGGCATTCGACCTTGGCGGCTTCGGCGGGCGGCAGCGGCGCAACATAGGATTCCATGTCCACCACCGGCGGCACGATCTTGATGGCGAGCTCGGGATTGTCGCCGAGCAGGTCGCGCGGGTCGGTGACACAACCCATCACGGCGCCTGCAATGGCGGTGACCGGGCTGACCAGATGCACCTGGGCGGTCTTGGTGCCGGAGCGCTCTTCGAAATTGCGGTTGGCGGTGGACAGCATCACGCCGTTGCTGGGTGGGGAGAAGCCCTGGCCGATACAGGCGGAGCAGGCGTTTTCCAGCACGCGCACACCGGCGGCGTAGAAAATTTCCAGATAGCCGGCCTTGGCGAGCTGGCGCGCGATGGCTTGCGAGCCGGGGGCGATGGCGGTGTCCACCTTGACCTTGCGACCGCGCAGCAATTCGCCGACGCGCGCCAGGTTCTCGTAGTTGGCGTTGGTGCAACTGCCGATGAATACGGCGTCGATCTTCATGCCGGCGTGATCCTTGACCTTCTCCATGGACTTCAGGCGCGGATACAACGCGATGGTCGGCTCCAGCGCCGACAGGTCGATCTCGATGGTGCGCGAGTAGGTCGCGCCCGCATCGGCAACCAGCGACTGCCAATCCTTGCCACGCTGACGGCCTTCGAGGTAGGCCTTGGTAATGTCATCCGACGGGAAGATCGAGAATGCGACGCCCGCTTCGGTGCCCATGTTGCAGATGGTGGCACGGTCCGGAACGGCGAGGCTCTTGAGGCCGGGGCCGGTGTATTCCAGGCAGAGGTCCTTGTTGCCCTTGATGCCGATGACCTTGAGCACGTTCAGGATCACGTCCTTGGCCAGCACGGCAGGATGCAGCGCGCCGGTGAGATTCACCTGCACCACATTCGGCATCGATATTTTGTAGGAAGTGCCCGCCATCGCGAAGCTGACATCGGTGCCACCCGCGCCCATCGCCAGCATGCCCATGCCGCCGGCGTTGGTGGTGTGCGAGTCGGAACCGATCACCGATTTGCCGGGTGCAGCGAAGTCTTCGAGGAACACGCTGTGGCAGATGCCGTTGCCGCCGCGCGAGAACCAGCAGCCGTATTTCTTCGAGAAGGTCTCGAGGTAGCGATGGTCATCACCGTCGATGTAGCCGACTTGCAGGGTCTTGTGATCCACCACGATGACCGAGGTGGTCTTGACGCGGTCCACGCCCATCTTCTCGAAAGCCAGCGCGGCAGCGGTGCCGGTGGCGTCCTGGTACAGGGTGTGGGTGAACTGAATTTCTAAAGGCTGCCCCGGTTCGGGGAGTTGCTTCAACCCCCCGGCCGCATTGGCCAGGAGGATTTTCTGTGCGACATTAAGTGCTGTCATGGTGCTCTCCAAATTGCGAAAAAAGTTAATAACTCGTGGTTGAAGCTACGCAACGCTTCAGGGATTGATGAACTGTCTATCGGGATCCGCCCTTGGCTCCACCCGTCTTGCGTTCCGTCCCGGAATCATTGCGCTGGAAAACTGGGGGAAGGGACAATCGCACGCGTAGGATGGGTTGAGCGACGCGATACCCATCGTCCCCCGGTAATAAATTGATGGGTATCGCGTCGCTCCACCCATCCTACGATCCGCTCTTATCTCTTCCTTGAACTTACGAAACGTGGCTGCACGCCGATGCCGGTGTGCGCGTGTCCATGTTGCGGCCGCGATTGATGTGGTCGTCGATCTCGCCCGCGCAACCGGCCATGCGGCCGAACAGGAACGCGGTGAACGCGGCCATTTCCATCAGGTTCTCGCTGAACTGGCCATTGCGGTAGCGCGGCCACAGCAGCTTGAGCAGCGACGCGGCGATCACGGCATCGATGTTCACGCAGAACACATTGGCGGTGACGCCGTTGTCATACAGCGACTGCACCAGCGTCTTGTAGAAATCGTGGAACACGTTCTTCTCGCCGCGCTCGGCAAAGAACTCGGAGATGAAGGTCTCGCGTGGGTCGTGATTGACCGGATGGCCCTTGAACACCGGGTGGTTCACGCCCGGGATGTTGCGCACGCCGGTGCCCAGCGCCTTGCTCTGCTTCTTTTCCTTGTTGAAGGCGATGGCAAAGTCGGTGGTGATCTTCTTCAGGTCGATGTCTTTACCGGGGTTGCTCGCATCAGCCAGCGAGGTGTCCTTGAAGTTCTCGATCAGGAACTGGATGCCTTCGTAACCGTTGCCGCCGTGGGCGAAACCGGTGTGGGTCAGGAAGCCGATCATGCCCTTGTTGATCTGCACGCGCTCCGGCGACTCGGGGCCGTCGGCGGATACCGCGCCCTTGCAGCCTTGCGACGAGATGGTGCCGACGCCATTGGAAATGATGAGCCCCAGAATGACTTGCAGCGGCAACAAGCTGGCTTCGGTCGGGCGCTCGCCCAGCAGCGAGATGTAGGCCAGTTGCGTCACGCTCCAGGAATCCAGCATCTCCTGGGTGCTTACGCCGCAGAAGCTGTCCGCAGCATGGTGCTTGGCTTCGGTGGCCGCGCCGATGATGGCGCCGAACAGCTTGGCGTACCAGGGGAAGTTGCGCACGGTCAGCTTGGAGATGCGCTTGCGCATCAGCGGCTCCCACGCGATGGTGGTGGTCAGCGCGGCCAGCACGGCGTCTGCCGTGGGATGGCCCTTGAGCGAGCGCAGATACTTCACGAACGCCGACTTCGCGCCGCGCTGGTCGAAGGCCTTGAGCATTGCTTCGGCCTTGGCGTCGGGAGCGGCGCCCACCAGCGTGGCGAGTTGCCCGGCGGTGGCTTCGGCAGGATTGACCTTGGCCTGTTCATCGTCGCCTACCAGCAAGCCGGAATGCGCAAAGATCTCGGTCAGCGAATCGGCGGCGGCGCGCGCGGCATCCACGCGCTTCGGCCCCAGCAAAGCGACTGCCGCGCTGATCGCGGTGTTGGGCGCATTGCCCGCTTCGCGCGCAGCTTCGGCGGCGGCCAGCATGGCGTCGCCGCACAGGTTGACGTTCGCAGCGACTGCGAGGTTGAACAGGGCATTGTCGTTGGCGTCGTTGAGCTCGCGCACCACGGACAGGCACAGGTTGGATTCCAGCGGCTGCTTGGAACAGTCGAGGATGGAGATGCCGTTGACCTTGGTGACCTGGGTCTTGGGATCCATCACCGAGCTGCCGGAACAGTCCTTCATCGACTGGCGCGGGAAGATGGCGCCGACGTTCTTGAGCAGTTCGGCGATCTGTTCGTCGTAGGGCGACAGTGCCTTGACCACCGGGATATCGAGTGCGGCGGGCAGCTTCAGACCTTGGTTGTCGCCGAACCACGGCTTCAGCTCCAGGCTGCCTTCGGGCGCGAAATCCTTCTGCACGCCGTTCAGTTCCATCACCTTGGTCAGCGCCAGCGGGATGTGGGCGATGTTGGTCACCACCGCGCCCTGCTTCGAGCACACGGGGTTTTCCGGGGTGAACAGGTCGTTCACGCCGAACTTGTCCATGAACCATTTTTCCTTGGCGCGGGCGTCGTCGCCCGAACCGGCGATGGCGCCGGCATGACCCACGGCGCGCGTCAGGTTGGCTTTCCAGCGACCCACCACGCAGGCCACCACCGGCTTGTCAAAGGTGACGTCCTGTTCGTAGTAGCCGCCCGGCTCGGAATACAGCACCGCCGCCTTGGTGCGGGTGTCATTGGACATCGCGTAGGCGAACTCTGGCAAGGCGTAGTTGATGTACACGTCCTTGCCGCTGGAGATCAGCGTGGTCGTGCCCCAGCCGCCGATGGAAAGGTAATTGGCGATGGTGGTGGTGAAGTTGCCGGAGTTGGAATAGATCGCGACCGTGCCTTTGCGCAGGGTCTCTTCCGGCTTGTCGCCGCCCAGCGCGCCGCCGATGCGGATATGGTTCCAAGAGTCGGCCACGCCCAGACAGTTGGCGCCGAAGATGTCCACGCCGCGCTGCTGGCCGAGTGCGCGGATCTCGCGGGCATCATGCATCGCCACCTTCTCGGTGAGGATGATGACCTTTTCGACGTCGGGATTGATGCGGATCAGTTCGGCCACGCCGTCGCGCACGGCGGAAGGCGGCAGGTAGACCACGCCGACATTGAATTTATGGCCGGCTTCAATGCCTTCGCGCACGTTGTTGTAGACCGGGATGTTGCCTGCGGGCGTCTCGACGAACTGGCCGCGGCGTCCGGGCGAGGTGCCGAACACGATGTTGCCGCCGGAATAGGCATGGCTCACCGGGGTCACGGAACGCGATTCGTTCCCTGTGATGTTCAGCACGCAGATGCGGTCATCTTTGGTCGCGATGTCGGCGAGCGAGTGTATGCCGACGTAATACTTGAATTTATCTATACCGGGCTTTCTCATTGCTTGTCACCTTTACATTTCAAATTTTTGAGCTTGTAGCTAGTAGCCTGTAGCTGGTAGCAAAACCGGTTGGCTACCGGCAACAAGCCACCAGCGACTAGCTTTACGCGTCCGCCGGCAGGCCCAGCAGCTTCGCCACTTCGGCGCGTCCGCCCTCCTTCATCCAGCGGTTCGCTTCCTGCGCGTAGTTCACCACATCGGTCATCGCGGAATCGAAACCGAATATCTTGTAGGGGATGCGCAACGAATCGCACACATCCTTGAACACGCCCATGCCGCGGATCACTTGCGGACCGCCGCGCCCGATCACGACATATATCGGCGTGGGGCCATGTTCGCTGAAGTAATCGCGCAGCGCATCGGCCATCGCGCGGAACGTGACGAAGATGTCGGTGTTGTTGGCCTTG
>Ga0154346_109_pt1 | contig 48362 bp, 44 predicted proteins | sample RifGroA2_FD_115874 | JGI IMG/M metagenome (GOLD analysis project Ga0154346, IMG submission 115874) | Gallionellales bacterium GWA2_60_18 | reverse complement strand
CATCCCGAACAGGACAGTGAAACGACTCCGCGCCGATGATAGTGTGCACTACGCATGTGAAAGTAGGTCATCGTCAGACTCCTTACAAAAGCAGCGCCCTCCTTAAAGAGGGCGTTGTCATTTTTACTGCAGCGTCGGATTGCTTTGACAAAGCATGAGGCATTTCCGATAATGCACGCCGTTTTTGTCGTGATATCACAACGACGGGTCGTTAGCTCAGCTGGTAGAGCAGTGGACTCTTAATCCATTGGTCGAAGGTTCAAATCCTTCACGGCCCACCAGATGCAAGGACTTGGGTACCCCCCGAGTCCTTTTGTGTTTTTGCGGGACTCCAAAATAATACTGTCATGGATTTTGCCGGTGGCTTCATTTATCATGGTATTGTTGCGGAAGTTGAAAGAATTGGCGGGTCTCCCCGCATTGCAGGGTAGTGAACCTGGTCAGATCCGGAAGGAAGCAGCCAAAGCTAATTACTGCAAGTGCCGGGGTAAGGCTCGCCTCCTATTGTGGAGGCGTTGGAGAAGACAATGAAAAAAATTGCTTGGCTCTTGGGGGCGTTGCTATTTGGCAACAATGCGCTGGCAGTAGACGGTATGTCCGTGGAATACGGCAATGGCGATGCAACGGACATGGCGCGCGTCGGTGCTATCTGGAACTGGGACAAGCAGTGGTTCACTGAAGGTGCTTGGCTGGTGACCGGTTTCTGGGAAGTGTCTGTGGGCAGATGGAACGGCCATAGTGCCGCCGGCAACAACCAGACGATCACCGACTTGGGTGTTACGCCGGTGTTTCGTTTCCAGCAGAAGAACCGTTCCGGTTTTTCACCCTATGCCGAAGGTGCAATCGGTTTTCACCTGATAGCGCCAACTTTTATCAATGCCGATCGCAAATTCGGTAGCGCTTTCCAGTTTGGCGATCATGTGGGTTTCGGCGCAAGTTTCGGCGACCGCCAGCAATTTGAACTGGGGTATCGCTTCCAGCATCTTTCCAATGGCAGCATCAAACAGCCGAATCAGGGCATCAATTTCAACCAGGTTCGTTTCGGCTATCAATTCTGACGAGGAGCAACTTGTCAGCCACAACGGTTCTCGCGCGTAAATGGCGTCCAAAGACCTTCGCCCAATTGGCCGGGCAGGAGCACGTCGTTCGGGCGCTCAGTAACGCGCTCACTCAAAATCGTCTGCATCATGCGTACCTGTTCACAGGCACGCGCGGGGTGGGCAAAACCACCATTGCGCGCATCTTCGCCAAGTCGCTGAATTGTGTCACCGGGATTACCGCTACGCCCTGCGGCGAGTGCAGTGCATGCAGGGAGATCGACAGCGGTCGTTTCGTTGATCTGATCGAACTGGATGCGGCGTCCAATACACAGGTGGACAACATGCGCGAGCTGCTGGAAAGTGCGTTGTATGCGCCGACCAGCGGACGCTTCAAGGTGTACATCATCGACGAAGTGCATATGCTGTCGAAGTCGGCCTTCAACGCGATGTTGAAGACGCTGGAGGAGCCTCCCGGGCATGTGAAATTCATCCTTGCCACGACCGATCCGCAGAAGATCCCTGTCACCGTGTTATCGCGTTGTCTACAGTTCAATCTTAAGCAGTTGCCACCCGCATTGATCGTTGCTCATTTGCAGCATGTGCTGGAGCAGGAGCAGGTCGCATTCGAGACGGGCGCGATCGCACTGATTGCGCGAGCCGCACAAGGCAGCATGCGCGATGCATTAAGCCTGATGGATCAGGCAATCGCTTTTTCCGCCGGGAAAGTTGAAGAAGCCGTGGTGCATACCATGTTGGGTGCGATAGATCACGGTTACCTGTTCGATCTGCTGGGGGCTTTGCGTGACCGGAACGGTGGCGCGTTGCTGGAGATTGCCGATAACATGGCTGCGCGCAGTGTGGCACTCGATTCTGCGCTACAGGAGTTGGCCACGTTGCTGCATCGTATCGCGCTGGCGCAGAGCGTGCCGCAGGCGATTGCCGACGATGATCCGGAACGCGCGCGTCTACTGGAACTGGTGCAGGCGTTCACAGCGGAAGAAGTGCAGCTGTTCTATCAGATCACCATCCATGGACGCGATGAGATCGATCTGGCTCCAGATGAGTATGCCGGGTTTACCATGACGATTTTGCGCATGCTGGCCTTTGCGCCGGCCAGAGACAGGGGGCGGCCGAGCGTGGTTGTGTCTCCGGCTGTCGCATCGGGTGCGCAAGCTGCGGCGACAGGCAGGCCTGCGCATGTGGCGGCAATGCCGGCTTCAGTCAATGCCGGCGCATCAGCCGGTCAAATCGTCACCCGACCGGCCACTCATCCCGGCAGCCAGCCCGATTGGGGGGTATTGCTGATGCAGTTGAATGTGCAGGGTATGGCGCAGCAATTGGCGAAACATTGCGTGCTGGAAAGCTTCTCGGACGGGCAAATCACTTTGCGCCTGTCGCCGGAACAGAAATCATTGAACAGCAAGATGGCAACTGAAAAATTGCAGACGGCATTGAGCGAATATTTCGCCAAACCGCTGAAACTGAACATCGTGCTGGGAAAAACGGAAACAGCCACGCCCGCCGTGGTCGAACAGCGGAACAACCAATTGAAACAACAGCAGGCAGGCGATTCGATCGCACATGACGATTTTGTGCGCGATGCACAAGCCGAGCTGGAGGCCAGACTGATCGAAGAATCGGTCAAGCCATTACAGTAGGATTCGGGAGGAGACAGAAATGATGAAAGGCGGATTGGCAGGGCTGATGAAGCAGGCGCAACAGATGCAGCAGAATATGCAGAAGGCGCAGGCCGAATTGGCGACCGTGGAAGTGGAAGGACAAGCCGGTTCCGGTATGGTCAAGGTGATCATGACCTGCGCACGCGAGGTGCGCCGTGTATCGCTGGACGATAGCGTCATGTCCGACGACAAGGAGATACTGGAAGACCTGATCGTGCTGGCGCTCAATGACGCAATGAAGAAAGCGGAAGAGATCACGCAACAGCGCATGAGTGGGTTCTCTGCCGGCATGGGATTGCCGCCGGGGATGAAGCTGCCGTTCTGATGAAGCCTTCCCATCTGGAAGAATTGATCGCCGCGCTACGCTGTCTGCCGGGCGTGGGGCCGAAATCCGCTCAGCGCATGGCTTATCACCTGTTGCAACGCGACCGTTCCGGTGCCTTGCGTCTGGCTCAATCACTGGAGCAGGCTACGGCGAATATCAGGCATTGCGTCAAATGCAATAATTTTTCAGAGGACGAGGTCTGTGCATTGTGCGCATCGTCCAGGCGCGATGCCAGCTTGCTTTGTGTGGTCGAGATGCCGGCAGATCTGCTGATGATGGAACAGACGCAGTGCTATCGCGGCATGTATTTCGTGCTGATGGGCAGACTGTCGCCGCTCGATGGCGTCGGTCCCGGGGAGTTGAATATTGAACATCTGCTCCGGCGCGTTCAGGAACAGTCCTGCGAAGTGGTGCTGGCCACCAGCTTTACCGTGGAGGGCGATGCCTCCGCGCATTACCTGGCCACCCTGCTGCGTTCGCATGGGGTCAAGGTTTCGCGCATCGCACGCGGCTTGCCGGTAGGCGGAGAGCTGGATCAGGTAGATAGCGGTACACTGGCACAGGCCATGCTGGAAAGACGCGAGATGACATCATGAGCGAACCGGGCGAAAAATTGCAGAAGGTGATGGCGCAGGCCGGATTCGGTTCGCGCCGCCTGATGGAACAATGGATCGCCGATGGCCGCGTCAGCGTGAACGGTGAGCCGGCTACACTGGGGATGCGCGTGGTGGAAGGCGATCTGGTCAAGGCGGAGCGCCGCACCATTCGTGTCGGACAGCGCGCACACAACGCACGCGTGCTGCTGTATCACAAGCCGGAAGGAGAGATCGTCAGCCGCGACGATCCGGAGAAACGCGTCAGTGTGTTCGATAAGCTGCCCAGGCTGCGCGGGCAGAAATGGATCGCCATCGGGCGGCTGGATTTCAACACCAGCGGGCTGCTGATCTTCACCACCTCCGGCGAGTTGGCGAACCGCCTGATGCATCCGCGTTTCGAGGTGGAGCGGGAATATGCGGTGCGCGTACAGGGCGCCCTGAGCGAGGGGCAGATGAATCAAGCCCTCAAGCAGGGTATCGAACTGGAAGATGGTCCGGTCAGATTCGAGAAACTCGAGGACAGCGGCGGCGAGGGGTTTAATCACTGGTACCGGGTGATGCTCAAGGAGGGGCGCAACCGCGTGGTACGCCGCGCCTTCGATGCGCTGGGATCGCCGGTGAGCCGCTTGATGCGTGTGCGTTTCGGTATAATCAGCCTGCCGCCGCGCCTGAAGCGCGGAATGACTGCCGAGTTGGGTGAGGATGAAGTGGGCAGTGTGCTGGAATGGGCCGGAATCGCGCCGGGCGGCACCGGGACGGAACAGGATGCGCCGGGCGCAGACGCGCAGGTTCAGCCCGTAGCGAAACGGCAACGTGCCGCCACGGCCCGTGATGCAATGCGCGGTACCGGGCGAGGACGCAGCACTCATGTGAAACGCTGAAAATCCGAATGGAAAAAAGCAGCAGCAAGACCGTCATGTGCAGCGTGCTGTTTCTGGATATCGTCGAATACTCCAAGAAAACAGTGGCTGAGCAGATCGCGTTGAAGGAAAGGTTCAACGGCTATCTTTCCGCCGCCCTGCATTCCGTGCCGGCGGCGGATCGGGTCATTCTCGATGCCGGCGACGGGGCGGCGGTCAGCTTTCTCGGGGATGTCGAAGATGCCCTGAGGACGGCGCTCCGGCTGCGTGAAAGCCTGTTCAATGAAGCGCCGGATGTCGAGCCGCGCATGCAGCTGCGCATAGGCGTCAATCTCGGCCCGGTGCGCCTGGTGATGGACATCAATGGCCAGCCCAACGTCGTCGGCGACGGTATCAACGTGGCACAGCGCGTCATGGGATTTGCCGAACCGGGGCAGATACTCATATCGCGCTCTTATTACGAGGCGGTTGAGCGTCTCTCCGGCCAATATGAGGCGATACTCAGCTATCAGGGTTCGCGCACCGACAAGCATGTGCGCGAGCACGAGATATACGCCGTGGTGCGGCCCGGCGAAACCACGCTCAAGCGGTTGTCGGAAACAACCATCACCAGAGCGAGAGCGACATTACGGGCCGGCATGCGGGGGCGCACTTTGTATGTCGGTGCCGCTGTAGCCGCCGCAGTGCTGATCGGCGTGCTGGCGTTCAAACCGGATCGACATGCCCAGAATGCGGCTGCGCCGGAAGAGCCTGCCATGCCGACAGAGAATGCCGCGCCGCCTGTTGCCTCGTCGGCATCCGTCACACCGCCCGTGAGTGCGGCGGCTACCGGAACCGGCGCAGCAAAACAACCGGGCGATGCCGGCGTCAAACAGGCACAGCAAAACAAGACGAAGCCGAAGCCGAAGCCGGCGGCGCCTGCGGTTGCGGACAAGCGCGGCAGCACCGATGCATCCATTACCATTATCTGCAAGAATGATGAGGGGCGCGTGTTCGTGGACTATTTCCAGAAGGGCGAGGTCAGTTACGGAAAGTTGACCCTGACGCTCAGGCCGGGCCGCTATACCGTGCTGGTGAAGCACAGCAGTGGCCTGCTTCACAAGCAGAAAGTCAGTCTCGCGCCAGGCGATACGATGAGCATCAACCCGAAATTCTGCAACTGATACAGGCAACGCAAGCACATTCGGACGGAAAGCATGATCAGCCAGCTTGGACGCTACGAAATTCTCGAGGAACTTGGCCAGGGTGCCATGGGCGTGGTCTATAAGGCCAGAGACCCGCTGATCGATCGCATAGTGGCGATCAAGACCATCAACCTGGGGCTGGCGCTGGACGAGAAAGAGGAATACGAAGGGCGTTTCTATCAGGAAGCCAAGGCGGCGGGGCGCCTCAGCCACCCGAACATCGTGACCATCTACGATGTGGGCAAGAGCGGCGATGTCGCTTACATCGCGATGGAGTTCCTGCAGGGGCGCGAGTTGCGCGACGTCCTCAACGATCACGGCCTGTTGCCCGTCGATCAGGTGCTGGACATCGCCTATCAGGTGGCACAGGGTCTGGCCTACGCGCATGAACACGAGATCGTGCATCGCGACGTGAAACCGTCCAACATCATGGTGGTGCGCGACGGGCTGGTGAAGGTCACCGATTTCGGCATCGCGCGCATGGCATCCTCGGCCGTGCATACCCAGACCGGCATGGTGCTGGGCTCGCCCAAGTACATGTCGCCCGAGCAGGTGATGGGCAAGGCGATAGACCAGCGCTCGGATATTTTTTCGCTGGGCGTGATGCTCTATGAGATGCTGACCGGCCAGGCGCCGTTCACCGGCGAGAACGTCAATGCCATCATGTACCAGACCCTGAACTCGGTGCCGGTATCACCCAGCATGCTGAATCGCGGCGTGCCGGAAATGGTCAACTTCATCGTGGCCAAGGCTCTGGCCAAGAAGCTGGAAGACCGCTATCAGCATGCCAAGGAGTTCGCCGTTGACCTGCGAGCCTGCCGCGATGCCATGCCGCGCACCGGCCAGCAGGTGGACGTCTCCAAACCGCCGCCCGGGGGCGAGAGGAAATTGCCGGATGTGGTCGCCATCACGGGGCGGCGCCATGTGACCGAAGAAGACGAACTGAAGCCGGTGACGACGACGGGTGTCTCGCTGGTTTTCGATTCCAGCGCGGCGACCATGCGGCTGGCGGCATTGACCGCCACCAGCGAAGATGTAGATGAACTGTCCAGAACCCTGAAGGTGCCGCGTCAGAACGCGGATGAGGTCAGGCCGCCCGCGCAGGCTGTCAGGGGGACGCCAGCGGCGCCGTCCGTTGCCGCGCGTCCTTCCGTACGTCCGGCTCCGCCGCAGCCAACGGTGCCGCACCGCCGTAACCTGCCGCTGCTGTTGATCGCGCTGCTGGTATTGCTGGTTATTGTTGCAATCCTTGTGCGCTGAATCCTTCTCGAACAGCGGCATGGCTATCGGTGCCTCGCCGCGCTTTGCCGCACTGTTGTTGCTCTCTCATTCCATGGCGGTGTTCGCGGTGTGCCTGACGGCCATGTCGACGGCAGCCAGACTGGCGGCGATCGCCGTTATCCTGTCGAGCCTGTCTTACCATCTGGCGCGCGATGCGCTGCTGCTGTCAGCCGATTCATGGCGCGAGCTGTCGCTCGATCGGGATGGCATGTCGGTGACCATGAAGAAGGGTTCCGTTTTTGCCGCCACGCTTGCGGGCGGGATTTTCGTCAGTCCGTATTTCATCGTGTTGCGCCTCGTGCCGGAAGGGCAGCGCAGGGCAGTCGCGCGCGTTATCTTCGCGGATGCGATGGAGGCCGGTGATTACCGGGCACTGTGCGTCCATCTGCGACTGGGCTGATCAGGGCAAGGGGGCAAGAACGGTCGGTTGCGGATGTTCCAGCATTTCCGGGTAGTCCTTGCTGAAATGCAGTCCGCGGCTTTCATGGCGCAACAGTGCGCTTTGCACGATCAGCTCGGCGTTCATCACCAGATTGCGCAATTCCAGCAAGTCCGGACTGATATGGAAGTTGCTGTAATACTCGTGAATCTCGTCCTGTAACAACTTGATGCGGTGTTGTGCGCGTTGCAGGCGCTTGTTGGTGCGCACGATGCCTACATAGTCCCACATGAAGTGGCGCAATTCTCCCCAGTTGTGCGAGATGACGATCTGCTCGTCCGCATCCGTCACGCGGCTCTCGTCCCATGCGGGCAGTGGGGGCTGGGGCTGGGATGGCTTGCCCAGGATGTCGCGAACCGCAGCGTCCGCGAACACCAGGCATTCCAGCAGCGAGTTGCTGGCCAGCCGGTTGGCCCCGTGCAATCCGCTGTAGGCGGTTTCGCCCACCGCGTACAGGTTCTCCACATCGGTGCGCGCATGCAGGTTGGCGACCACGCCGCCGCAGGTGTAATGCGCCGCAGGCACCACCGGGATCGGCTCCTTGCTGATGTTGATGCCCAGGCTGAGACAGCGCGCATAAATGGTCGGAAAATGTTCCTGCAGGAACTCGACCGATTGATGCGAGATGTCGAGATAGACGCAATCCAACCCGTGCTTCTTCATCTCATAGTCTATCGCCCGCGCCACCACATCGCGCGGGGCGAGCTCTGCGCGCTCGTCGTGCCGGGGCATGAATCGCGTGCCGTCCGGCAGTTTCAGGACGCCGCCTTCACCGCGCACCGCCTCGCTGATCAGGAAGGATTTTGCATGGGGGTGGTATAGGCAGGTGGGATGGAACTGGATGAATTCCATATTGGCCACGCGGCAGCCGGCGCGCCATGCCATCGCGATGCCGTCTCCCGTTGCCGTGTCCGGGTTGGTGGTGTACAGGTAGACCTTGCCGGCACCGCCGGTCGCAAGAATGGTGTTGTCGGCGGCGATGGTAACGACCTCATCGTTCAGGCAGTTCAGGGCATAGACGCCATAGCAACGATTATCCTGCAACCCCAGCTTGTTGCCGGTAATCAGGTCTACCGACAGGTGGTTCTCCAGCACGGTGATGTTCGGATGACCAAGCACGCGCGCGGCCAGCGTCTCCTGCACTGCATGGCCGGTCGCGTCGGCGGCATGAATGATGCGCCTGCGGCTGTGCCCGCCTTCGCGGGTGAGGTGATAACCCATGTTGCTGGCGCTGTCGCGGGTGAACGGCACCCCTTGGTCGATCAGCCAATCGATGGCAGCCTTGCCGTGCTCGACGACATAGCGCGTGACGGCTTCATCGCACAGGCCGGCACCGGCGGTCAGGGTGTCCTGAATGTGCGCCTCCAGCGAATCGTCACCGGACAATACGGCGGCGATGCCGCCTTGCGCACGGTCGCTGGCGCCGTCAAATATCGACCTCTTGGTGATCAGTCCCACTTTCCGGTGATCCGCCAGCTTGATGGCCAGCGTCAGTCCGGCAAGGCCGCTACCGATGATCAGTGTGTCAAATCGCAGCAATTCTATTCCTGTCAGTCTGGGAGGTGCGGAACTATAGCAGGGAGCCGGGAGTGGCGAGTAGGCCATTTGCTCTGCTGACGCAGATGAGACCTAGCGGTTATACTCGCCCCATAGAAAAGAACGAGTGAAATTGTCAGGAATGACCGACCGGGATATCGATCAGCAATTGGTGGAACGCGTCCAGCGCGGGGATAAGCATGCCTTCGACTTGCTGGTGTCCAAGTACCAGCGCAAGCTGGGGCGGCTGATCTCGCGTTTCGTGCGGGATCCGGCGGAGGCCGAGGATGTCACGCAGGATGCCTTCATCAAGGCATACCGCGCGTTGCCCGGTTTCCGCGGCGAGAGCGCGTTTTATACCTGGCTGTACCGCATCGGCATCAATACGGCCAAGAACCACCTGCTGGCGAACAAGCGGCGCCCTCCGACCACTACGCCGTTCGATGCCGAGGAGGCCGAATCCTTCGAGGACGCCGGATTGCTCCATGAAATCAGCACGCCGGAAAATGAACTCATGAGCAAACAGGTTGTCGATGTCGTGCAGGCTTCGTTGCAACAGCTGCCTGAAGACCTGCGCAGCGCGCTGACCCTGCGCGAAATCGAAGGGTTGAGTTATGAAGAAATCGCCAGTGTCATGAATTGCCCGGTCGGTACGGTGAGATCGAGGATTTTCAGGGCGCGCGAAGCGGTGGCGGAGAATCTGCGACCGCTGTTGGAAACCAGCAAGGGCAAGAGGTGGTAGGCATGAAACAGGAAATTTCCGCACTGATGGACGGCGAACTGTTTGAGGACGAAGCGGAAGGCGTGTTTGACCGGGCCAAGCGCGATCTGTCCGGCAGCAGGGATTGGGAGATATACCACTTGATCGGCGACACGTTGCGCCAGCCCGATCTCATCCATTGCGATTTGGGCGCAAAGGTGCGCGAACGGATGCGGGACGAGCCTGTCGTGCTAGCGCCGCGCCGCCGGGCGGCAAGACAGAAGATGCGCGCGATCGCGCTGTCGGCGGCGGCCTCGCTGGCAGCGGTCGGCGTGGTGGTCTGGATGTCGGCGCAGATATCCACGGAAACGGCGCCGCGTATGGCGATGCAGCAGCCCCAGTTGCGCCCGGCCAGCGCGCCGATGCCCTCCAGAGCCGACGACTACCTGATGGCACATCAGGAATTCTCCCCCAGCACCGACATGAACGGCAGCGCCTCCTATATCCGCACCGCTTCCTACCGCGATGGAAAATAGTCTGGATGTAAAGCCCGCGATGGACGGGATACTGTGCGCGGCACTGCTGGGCGGGCTGTTGCTCGCGACCGTTCCCGCCAGCGCGGAAGAGCGCCAGGTCAGCCTCGACTGGCTCAAGGTCGTGGCCTTCGCGGCGCACCAGACCGATTACAGCGGGGTATTCGTCTATCAGCACGGCAACCGCGTCGAGACTTCGCGCATCACCCATGTGGTCGAGGGGGATGGCGAATTCGAAAAGCTGGAAAAACTGGACGGGCCGAAATACGAGATCATCCGCCACGACGGGCAGATATGGCTCAATACCGGACAGCGCATGGTGCAGGTGGACAGCCGGCAGATGCGCAGCGGTTTCCCCGCGCTGCTGCCGGAGCAGATGTCCGCGCTGAAGGCAAACTACCATGCCCGCGAAGCCGGGCAGGAGCGCGTGGCGGGATACGACACGCAGGCCATCCTGTTCCAGCCGAAGGACAGCTTGCGCTATGCCCACAAGATATGGGCGCATACCGGTTCCGGTTTGCCGCTGAAGGCGGCAGTGCTGGATGATCGGGATCGTGCGGTCGAACAATATGCCTTCACCCAGTTGCAGATCGGCGGAGAGTTCGACCGTTCCTGGATCAAACAGGGTGCGGCGGAGCTGCATGGCAGCGAGGGCTACGCGCGCGGCCCGGCCAGCAGCGGCTCGTTCGTGAACAGCGGCTGGGTCGTGGATGGCATGCCGGTCGGTTTCAGGAAGACGCTGGAGATACAGCGTCCCATGCACGGCAACGTTCCCGTGACGCAAATCGTGTATTCGGACGGATTGAGCGCGATCTCCATCTTCATCGAACCTGCCGGCGCGAGCGACGACGGGGCGAAGGGGCTGAGCAGCCGCGGCGCGGTGAACCTGTGCCGCAAGACGGTGGACGAACACCTGTTCACCGTGGTCGGCGAAGTCCCGCCGCGGACGGTGATGCAAGTGATCGACTCGATACGCTACAACGGCAACTGATGCTTGCCCGCTATCCGGCGGTATGGGGTGTGGTTACGGTGTGACTTTTGTGTTGCAAGGAGATCAGGACATGCTGAAAAAAACGACAGGGATCTTGCTGCTGGCAGTATGCATCGTCGCCGGCATCCCGGCGCAAGCCGCGGAACTGCCCGATTTTACCGGCCTCGTGGAAAAACAGGGGGCGGCGGTGGTCAACATCAGTACCACGCAGATTATCCGCAACGAACAAGGTTTCCCGGGGATACCGGAAGACGACCCTTTCTATGAATTCTTTCGCCGCTTCGCGCCGCAGGCGCCGCGCGAGGAGGAATCGCATTCGCTGGGCTCGGGCTTCATCCTCAGCCCGGACGGCTACATCATGACCAATGCGCATGTGGTGGATCGCGCCGACAAGATCACCGTGCGCCTGACCGACAAGCGCGAGTTCAGCGCCAAAGTAGTCGGGGCGGACCGGCGCACCGATGTCGCCCTGCTGAAGATCGAGGCGACCGGGCTGCCGAAGATCACCGTGGGCGACCCGAACAAGCTTAAGGTGGGCGAATGGGTGGTGGCGATCGGCTCGCCGTTCGGTTTCGACAGCAGCGTGACGGCGGGTATCGTGAGCGCCAAGGGGCGCACCATGGGGCGGGACAGTTTCGTGCCGTTCATCCAGACCGATGTGGCGATCAACCCGGGCAACTCCGGCGGCCCGCTGTTCAACCTGAACGGCGAAGTGGTCGGCATCAACTCGCAGATCTTCAGCCGCAGCGGCGGTTACATGGGGCTGTCGTTCGCCATCCCGATCGACGTGGCGACCCAGGTGGCCGACCAGTTGCGCAGCAGCGGCAAGGTGACGCGCGGACGCATCGGCGTGGTCATTCAGGAACTGACGCGCGAACTGGCGGAATCCTTCGGGTTGAGCAAGCCGAGCGGCGCGCTGGTCAGCAGCGTCGAGAAAGGCGGGGCTGCCGACAAGGCGGGCATCGAGGCCAGCGACGTGATCCTCAGGTTCGACGGCAAGGCGGTGGAGAGTTCCGCCGATCTGCCGCGTATCGTGGCGGCGAGCAAACCCGGCAGCAAGGTGGTGGTCGAGCTGTGGCGCAAGGGCGAAGCCAGAAAAGTCACCGTGACGGTCGCGGAAATGCCGGAAGACGGCAAACTGGCGCGTGCCGCCAGAAAACTGGAGGACGCGATAGGCGAGATGATCTCGCGTCTCGGTATCGCTGTCAGCGAATTGACCAAAGAACAGTTGCAGGAGCTGGAGGTCAGGGGCGGCCTGCTGATCGAGGACGTCAAGGGCACCGCTGCACGCGCAGCCGGATTGCAACCGGGCGATGTGCTGCTGGCGATCGGCAACATGCCGATCCGTTCGCTGAACCAGTTCAACGAACTGCTCAGGCAGGTGCCCAAGGGGCGTAATGTCGCGCTGCTGGTGCGGCGCGGCGATGCCGCTTCGTATGTGGCGATCAAGCTGGACGAGAAGTAGGTGTTTGTTGAAATAGGCTCTATCCGGCCACGCCGTAACCTGCCGAAATCGGCTAGAATCCGCGCTTTGCAAAAAAGCCGGTTTCGGCAGGATTCTGAACCTTGAAGCACATCCGCAACTTCTCCATCATCGCCCACATCGATCACGGCAAATCCACACTGGCAGACCGCATCATCCATCTCTGCGGCGGATTGTCCGACCGCGAAATGGAAGCGCAGGTGCTCGACTCGATGGACATCGAGCGCGAGCGCGGCATCACCATCAAGGCGCAGACCGCCGCGCTGAGCTACAAGGCGCGCGACGGGCAGGTCTATAACCTCAACCTGATCGATACGCCGGGGCATGTGGATTTCTCCTACGAGGTATCGCGTTCGCTGTCCGCCTGCGAGGGCGCGCTGCTGGTGGTCGACGCCTCGCAGGGGGTGGAAGCGCAGACCGTGGCCAATTGCTATACCGCGCTCGACCTCGGCGTGGAAGTGGTGCCGGTGCTGAACAAGATCGACCTGCCGTCCGCCGACCCCGACAACGCCATTGCCGAGATCGAGGACGTGATCGGCATCGATGCCCACGATGCCGTGCACTGTTCCGCCAAGACCGGTCTGGGCGTGGAAGACGTGCTGGAATCGCTGATCATCAAGGTGCCGGCGCCCAAGGGCGATGCGGCGGCGCCGTTGCAGGCGCTGATTATCGATTCATGGTTCGACAACTACGTCGGCGTGGTGATGCTGGTGCGCATCGTCAACGGCACGCTCAAGCCCAAGGACAAGATACTGTTCATGGCCACCGGTGCGCAGCACCTGACCGAGCAGGTCGGCGTGTTCACGCCCAAGTCGCAGCAGCGCGAAGCACTGTCGGCAGGGCAGGTCGGTTTTGTCATCGCCGGCATCAAGGAGCTGAAGGACGCCAAGGTCGGCGACACCATCACCCATCAGGTCAAGCCTGCCGCTGCGGCGCTGCCGGGGTTCAAGGAGGTGCAGCCGCAGGTGTTCGCCGGGCTGTTCCCGGTCGAATCGAACCAGTACGAAGCGCTGCGCGATTCGCTGGAAAAGCTCAAACTCAACGATGCGGCCCTGATGTATGAACCGGAAGTGTCGCAGGCGCTGGGCTTCGGTTTCCGCTGCGGTTTCCTCGGGCTGCTGCACATGGAGATCGTCCAGGAACGGCTGGAGCGCGAGTTCGACATGGATCTCATCACCACCGCGCCGACGGTGGTCTACGAGGTGGCGTTGCGCGACGGTACCGTGCTGATGGTGGACAACCCGTCCAAGATGCCGGACCCGTCGAAGATCGAGGAGATCCGTGAGCCTATCGTCACGGTCAACCTGTACATGCCGCAGGAATATGTCGGCTCGGTCATCACGCTGTGCACCCAGAAGCGCGGCATGCAGATCGACATGACCTACCACGGCAAGCAGGTGAAGCTGGTGTACGAGATGCCGATGGCGGAGATCGTGATGGATTTCTTCGACAAGCTGAAATCGGTGTCGCGCGGCTACGCTTCGATGGATTACGAGTTCAAGGAATACCGCCCGGCGGACGTGGTCAAGGTGGACATGCTGATCAACGGTGACCGGGTGGACGCGCTGGCGGTGATCGTGCATCGCGCCAACAGCCAGTATCGCGGGCGTGAAGTGGCGGCCAAGATGCGCGAGCTGATCCCGCGCCAGATGTACGATGTGGCGATCCAGGCGACCATCGGCTCGAACATCATCGCGCGCGAGAACGTCAAGGCGCTGCGCAAGAACGTGCTGGCCAAGTGTTACGGCGGTGACATCTCGCGCAAGAAGAAACTGCTGGAGAAACAGAAGGCCGGCAAGAAACGCATGAAGCAGGTGGGCAACGTGGAGATTCCGCAGGAAGCCTTCCTCGCCATTTTGAGAGTCGAGGACAAGTAGGGAAACGATGGATTTTGCGCTGATACTTTTTTCGCTGTTGCTGGTCACCGGGAGCGTGTGGTTGCTGGATCGCTTCGTGCTGGCGCGCCGGCGCGGCAACGAAGCCGCCGAGCCATGGTGGGTAGAATACGCCAAGAGCTTCTTTCCGGTCATCCTGGCGGTGTTCCTGATCCGCTCCTTCCTGGTCGAGCCGTTCAAGATACCGTCCGGCTCGATGATCCCGACGTTGCAGGTGGGCGACTTCATCCTGGTGAACAAGTTCACCTATGGCATCCGTCTGCCGGTCGTCGGCAAGAAACTGGTGCAGATGAACGACCCGCAACGCGGCGATGTGATGGTGTTCCACTATCCCGAGAACCCGTCGATAGACTACATCAAGCGCGTGGTCGCATTGCCCGGCGACATCGTCGAATACCGCAACAAACGTCTCCGGATCAACGGCGTCGAGCAGCCGGCGCGGCCGGACGGCGAATATAATTACGTCGAGCAGGGGTTGAACTTCGTGCATACCCTGAAACATATCGAGACGCTGGACGGGCGCGAGCATTCGATACTGACCAATCCTGATCGCGCGACGCTGTATCTCGATTCCGTGGCGGAGTTCCCGGGACGCGAGAATTGCGTCTATGGCGACGAAATGGTACGTTGCAGGGTGCCGGACGGGTACTATTTCACGATGGGCGACAATCGCGATAACAGCCGCGACAGCCGCTACTGGGGATTCGTGCCGGACAACCAGATCGTCGGCAAGGCGTTCCTGATCTGGATGAACTTCGGCGAACTGGGACGGGTCGGCCTGTCCATCGACTGACACAAGGGAGAACAGCATGAACATGGCAATGCCGTCAAAGCAGCGCGGTTTGAGTCTTTCCGGGTTCCTTTTCGGGGCGGTGATCCTGATCATGGTCAGCATCGTCGGCCTGAAGCTGATCCCGTCCTATATGCAGAATGCCAGCATCAAGAACGCTTTCGTCGCGATCGCCAATGATCCCGAGATGCAGAAGGCCAGCGTGCGTGACATCCAGCTCGCCTTCAGCAAGCGTGCGGATATCGACAATATCACCGCGATCAAGATGGAAGATATCGGGATATCCAAAGAGGGCAACAGCCTGGAGTTGAGCGCAAGCTATGTTGTCCAGATACCGCTGGTCGCCAACATCAGCCTGTATCTGGAATTCGAACCATCCAGTGCACAATAAAGCAGGTAGCGCACTATGCAGGCATCTGGGGTATGAGTTCCGCGACCCCCGGTTGCTGACGCGCGCACTGACCCATCGCAGCTTCTCGACCGATCACAACGAGCGTCTGGAATTCCTCGGCGACAGCGTGCTCGGTTGCATCATCGCCAAATACCTGTACGGCACCTATCCGCAATTGAGCGAAGGCGAACTGTCGCGGTTGCGCTCCAGCCTGGTCAGGGAAGAGACGCTGGCATTGCTGGCGCAACAGCTTGATCTGGGCAACCAGCTCAAACTGGGCGAAGGCGAACGCAAGAGCGGCGGTTTCCGCCGCCCCTCCATGCTGGCCGATGCCATGGAGGCACTGTTCGGCGCGATCATGCTGGACGGCGGCTTCGCCGAGGCGGAAAAAGCGGTACTGGGCCTGTTCGTGCCCTATATTGAAAAGGTCGACGTGCTGACATTGGGTAAGGATGCCAAGACGCTGCTCCAAGAATATCTGCAAGGCCGGCGCATCCCGCTACCGACCTATAGCATCGTCGAGGTGCAGGGCGAATCCCATGCGCAATCGTTCCGGGTGGAATGCGCCATCCCTTCCCTGAGCATCACCACACAAGGCGAGGGCGGCAGCCGTCGCAGTGCCGAACAACAGGCAGCACATGCTGCCTACCAGAAACTGACATCATGACCGAACAACAACAGCAAGATTTTCGCAGCGGCTTCATCGCCATCGTCGGGCGCCCCAACGTGGGCAAATCCACACTGCTCAACCACCTGATCGGGCAGAAGATCAGCATCACCTCGCGCAAGGCGCAGACCACGCGCCACCGCATCCACGGTATCTTCACCGACGCGAACGCGCAGTTCGTGTTCGTCGATACGCCGGGCTTCCAGACCAAGCACCTGAACGCGCTGAACCGCGGCATGAACCGCGTCGTCACCAGTAGCCTGCGCGACGTGCAGGTGGTGGTGTACGTGCTGGAGGCGCTGCGCTACGACGAGCGCGATCAAGAAGTGCTCAAACTGCTGCCGGACAACCGTCCGGTGCTGCTGGTGATCAACAAGATCGACGAGGTCGAGGACAAGGGGCAGCTATTCTCGTTCGCCGAGCGCGTCGCGGCGGATTTCAAATTTGCCGACGTCGTGCCGGTCAGCGCCAAACAGGGCACCAAGATCGACGAACTGCGCGAAGCGTTGCGCCGCCATCTGCCGCCGGGCGAATTGATCTATGACGCGGACGACATCACCGACCGCAGCGAGAAATTCCTGGCGGCGGAGATACTGCGCGAAAAGGTATTCCGTTTCACCGGCGAGGAGCTGCCCTATTCGGTCAGCGTGGTGATCGAGCAATTCAAGCTGGAAGGCAAGCTGCGCCGCATCCATGCCGCGATCCTGGTGGACAAGGAAGCGCACAAGGCGATGCTGATCGGCAAGAAGGGCGAGAAACTCAAGGAGATCGCCACCCAGGCGCGCCTCGACATGGAGAAACTGTTTGACGGCAAAGTGTTCCTCGAAGTATTCATCAAGGTGCGCAGCGGCTGGGCCGATGACGCGCGCGTGCTGCGCTCGCTGGGTTACGAATAACTGCCGGCGCGCGTCACAGCTGCCACAACGGCGGCTCTTCCATCAGCGCGATCTGTTCGCGCAACTCCAGAACGCGATCCTGCCAGTAGCGTTGCGTATTGAACCACGGAAACGCCTGCTTGAAGGCGGCATCGTCCCAGCGCCGTGCCAGCCATGCCGAGTAGTGGATCAGGCGCAGCGTGCGCAGTGCCTCGATGAGATGCAGCTCGCGCACATCGAATTCGCAGAAGTCCTCATAGCCGGCGAGCACGTCGCCCATCTGGTGCACGCGCTCCTCGCGCTCGCCGGAAAGCAGCATCCACAAATCCTGCACCGCCGGCCCCATGCGGCTGTCGTCGAAATCGACGAAGTGCGGGCCGTCGTCCGTCCATAGCACGTTGCCCGCGTGGCAATCGCCATGCAGGCGCAGATGCTTCACTTCCCCGGCGCGGTCGAAACAGTGGCGCACGCCATCCAGCGCCTGTTGCGCCACGCTGCGCCAGGCCGCATCGAGGTCTGCCGGAATGAATCCGTGTGCCAGCAGATAGTCGCGCGGCTCGGTGCCGAAGGTCGCGATGTCGAGGGTGGGGCGATGCCGGTAATCCCCGAGCGCGCCGACGGCATGGATGCGTCCGAGGAAGCGCCCCAGCCATTCCAGCGTGTCGCGGTCTTCCAGTTCCGGCGCCCGCCCGCCGTGTCTGGCGAAGACGGAGAAACGGAACCCTTCGTGGTGATGCAGGGTCTTGCCGTCGATCACCAAGGCCGGCACGACCGGGATCTCGCGTTCGACCAGTTCCTGCACGAAGGCATGCTCTTCGAGGATGGCCGCATCGCTCCAACGCGCCGGGCGGTAGAACTTCGCCACCAGAGGTTTGCCATCCTCGATGCCGACCTGATAGACGCGGTTCTCATAGCTGTTGAGCGCGAGCAGGCGCCCGTCGCAGCACAACCCCGCACTCTCCAGCGCGCTCAGCACGCGGTCCGGGGTGAGCAAGGAAAACGGGTGGCCGGTGTTTGTGTCCATATGCGACAGGGGTGCCATGTAATTTCGCGAAATGCCGGCCGGTTACGCAAGCTCGCCGAAGAAATGCCTGACCGCCAGCACCCGCTGCTGCAAATCATCGTGCTTGATTTCAATCCGTAACTTGTCCTGCCCCGCCATTCTCACATAACGCCGGCTCTGGATCAGGCTGATGATCTTCATCGGGTCGATCGGCGGATCCGGCACGAACTGGATAACGATGGCTTCCGATGACGCATCCACCTTGCTGATGCCGAGCGGGCGGGCCGCGATGCGCAGGCGGTGGCTGTCGAGCAGGGTCTGCGCGGGTTCGGGCAGCAGGCCGAAGCGGTCGATGAGTTCCTGCTGCATGTCGTCCAGTTCTTCCTTCGTGCCGCAGTTGGCGAGGCGTTTATAGACCACCAAGCGCTGGTGGATGTCGCCGCAGTAATCGTTGGGCAGCAGGGCGGGGGAGTGCAGGTTGATCTCGGTGGTGACGCCCAGCGGGTGCGCCATGTCCGGCTCCTTGCCGGACTTGAGCGACTTGATCGCGGCGTTGAGCATGTCGTTGTAGAGCGAGAAACCGATCTCCTGCATCTCGCCGCTCTGCGACTCGCCCAGCACCTCGCCCGCGCCGCGTATCTCCAGATCGTGCATGGCAAGGAAGAAACCGCTGCCGAGCTGTTCCATCGCCTGAATCGCTTCCAGCCGTTTCTTCGCCTGTGCGGTGAGGCCTTCCATGCTGTCCACCAGCAGGTAGGCGTAGGCCTGATGGTGCGAGCGCCCGACGCGGCCGCGCAGCTGGTGCAACTGCGCGAGGCCGAAGCGGTCGGCGCGGTTGATGAGCATGGTGTTGGCGGTGGGCACGTCGATGCCGGTCTCGATGATGGTGGAGCACAGCAGCACGTTGAAACGCTGGTGGTGGAAATCGCGCATTACCGCTTCCAGATCGCGTTCTCCCATCTGCCCGTGGGCCACGCGGATGCGCGCTTCCGGCAACAGCGTCTCCAGCTTCTCCAGCATGTTGTCGATGGTGTCGACTTCGTTGTGCAGGAAGTACACCTGCCCGCCGCGCTTGAGTTCGCGCAGCACGGCTTCGCGGATGATGCCCTGGCTGTAGTTGGCCACGAAGGTCTTGATCGACAGGCGGCGCTGCGGCGCGGTGGCGATCACCGAGAAATCGCGCAGCCCTTCCAGCGACATCGCCAGCGTGCGCGGGATAGGCGTCGCGGTCAGCGTGAGCACGTCCACCTCGGCGCGCAAAGCCTTCAGCCGTTCCTTCTGTTGCACGCCGAAGCGATGCTCTTCATCCAGGATCACCAGCCCGAGGTTGTGGAACTTCACGTCCTTCTGGATCAGCTTGTGCGTGCCGATGATGATGTCCAGCTTGCCTTCCGCGAGTTCCTTGAGCGCCTGCGTGGTCTCCTTGGCGGAGCGGAAGCGCGACAGCTCGGCGAGCTTGATCGGCCAGTCGGCAAAGCGGTTGGAGAAGTTCTGGAAGTGCTGCTCGGCCAGCAGCGTGGTGGGCACCAGCACCGCCACCTGCTTGCCCGCCATCGCCGCGACGAAGGCGGCGCGCAGCGCGACCTCGGTCTTGCCGAAGCCCACGTCGCCGCAGATCAGACGATCCATCGGCTTGCCGGATTGCAGGTCGAGCAGCACCGCCTCGATGGCAGCGGCCTGATCGGCGGTCTCCTCGAAGCCGAACCCTTCGGCGAACACATCATAGTCGTGCTGGGTGAGCTTGAAGGCGTGACCCTTGCGCAGGGCGCGCTGTGCATAGAGGTTGAGCAACTCGGCGGCAGTGTCGCGCACCTGCTGCATGGCGCGGCGCTTGGCTTTGTCCCAGGCGCCGCTGCCCAGCTTGTGCAGCGGCGCGGCTTCCGCCGCGCCGCCGCTGTAGCGGCTGATGACGTGCAGTTGCGCCACCGGCACATACAGCTTGTCCTCGCCCGCATATTCCAGCAGCAGGAACTCGTTCTCGCCCTCGCCGAGGTCGAGGTTCACCAGCCCACGATAACGGGCGATGCCGTGCTGCTCGTGCACCACCGGGTCGCCCGGCTTGAGCTCGGACAGATCGCGCAACATGCCCTCGACGTTGCTCTTCTTCGCGGCGCGCGCGGCGCGCGTCCGGGGTTGCTGCGCGTAGAGTTCGGTCTCGGTGACGATGGCGAGTTTGTCGCCGGTGAGCATGAAGCCGTTCTGCAGCGGCGCGACGCCGAGCATGAACTTGTCGCGGCCAACGAGGAACGCGGCATAGTCTTCGCATACCGCAGGCGCGAGGCCGTATTCCTTCAGATAGCCGGAGATGATCTCGCGCCGCCCGAGGCTGTCGGCGAGCAGCAGCACGCGCCCGGCGTAGTCTTGCAGGAAACGCTGGAATTTCTGCGTGGGGATATCGGCGCGGCGGTCCACGGCGATGGGCGGAAGGGGTGCGGTGGGACAGGGAATAAGATTTTTGGGTGAGGCATTACCCTCTCCCTCCGCTACGCTCCCCCCTCTCCCGCTTGCGGGAGAGGGTATCGAACTCCCCTCTCCCGCCAGCGGGAGAGGGGTTGGGGGAGAGGGAAATATGTCGACCCGCGCGAATCCCCTCGCACGGATGAAGAACTGCTCCCCGTCCAGAAACAACTCCTGCGGTTCCAGCAGCGGGCGTTGCGGGTCGCCGCGCAACAGGTCGTAGCGTCCGGCGGCATCCTGCGCGAAGCGGGCGATAGCCTCGTCCAGTGCGCCATGCAGGCACAGCGTGGCAGCGGCGGGCAGGTAGTCGAACAGGGTCGCGGTCTGCTCGAAGAACAGCGGCAGGTAATACTCGATGCCGGAGGGCGCGATGCCCTTGCTCACATCCTTGTAGATGCGCGACTTCGACGGGTCGCCCTCGAAGCGTTCGCGGAAGCGCTGGCGGAAGGTGGTCTGGCCCTTGTCGTCCATCGGGAACTCGCGCGCGGGCAGCAGGCGTATCTCCGGCACGGGATACAGCGTGCGCTGCGTGTCCACGTCGAAGGTGGCGATGGTCTCGATCTCGTCGTCGAACAGGTCGAGGCGGTAGGGCAGCACGCTGCCCATCGGGAACAGGTCGATCAGCCCGCCGCGCACGCAGTATTCGCCGGGAGTCAGCACCTGCTGCACATGGCTGTAGCCCGCCAGCGTCATCTGCGCGCGGAAGGCATCGAGGTCGAGGCGCTCGCCCTTCTTCAGGAAAAAAGTATAGGCCGCGAGGTAGTTCACCGGCGGCAGCGGATACAGCGCGGTCATGACCGGCACGATCGCCACATCGAAGGTCCGGGTGCGGATGTGATGCAGGGTCGCCAGCCGCTCCGAGACCAGGTCCTGGTGCGGCGAAAAGTGGTCGTAGGGCAGCGTCTCCCAGTCGGGGAGCAGATGCACTTTCAACATGGGTGCAAAGAACGGCAGCTCTTCCGCCAGCCGCTGCGCCTCCAGCGCACTGGCGGCGATGATTACGAGTGGAGTCTGGGCCAGCGGCGCAGTCTGTTGTGCGAACTGTGCCAGCGCCAGCGCATCGGACGAGCCTTGCAGGTTAGTGTAGCGCGGGCGGGAGTTTTTTGAGGAAAAAAGCACGGCGGACGGCCTGAAACGGGGGTGCGCATTATAAGCCATGCAGCCCGCTTTCCTTTACAATCGCGCCCATGTCAGGATTCCACGCTTTGGTTCCCGCCGCCGGTTTCGGCGCGCGCATGGGCAGCGAACTGCCCAAGCAATACCTGCCGCTCGCGGGCAGGCCGATGATTGCGCACGCGCTCGATACCCTGTGCGCCTGCCCGGACATCGCGACGGTATTCGTGGTGCTGTCGCCCGGCGACACGCAGTTCCACGCTTACGATTGGTCGCGCTACGGCGACAAGTTACAGCCCTTGTTCTGTGGCGGCGCGACGCGCGCCGAGAGTGTGGCGAACGGGCTGTTGGCCTCCGAGCTGGAGCCGGACGAATGGGTGCTGGTGCACGATGCGGCGCGTCCCTGCCTGACACAGGCACATCTGGCCAAACTCATCGCCGAACTGCGCGACGACCCGGTGGGCGGCATCCTCGCCGTGCCGGTGGCGGACACGCTCAAGCGCGCCGACGCGCGGCAGCGCATCGAACACACCGAGCCGCGCGAAGGCCTGTGGCAGGCACAGACCCCGCAGATGTTCCGCGCCGGAGTGCTGGCCGAGGCACTGGCGCGATGCAAGATCGTCACCGACGAGGCATCCGCCGTAGAGGCGCTGGGCTTGCAGCCCAAGCTGGTGGAAGGCGACAGCAGCAATTTCAAGGTGACCTATCCGCAGGACATCAGGCTGGCGGAGTTGTTGTTGAATCAAAAGAGGTAGGGTGGGCACGTTTTTTGTGCCCACGCTGAGTTTCGAACCGCGTGGGCACAAAAACGTGCCCACCCTACGGGAGGCAATGAATATGCGTATCGGACAAGGCTTCGACGTTCACCAACTGGTCGCAGGCCGCAAGCTCATCATCGGCGGCGTGGAGATTCCGCATGACAAGGGGCTGCTCGGCCATTCCGATGCCGACGTGCTGCTGCACGCGATCACCGACGCGCTGCTGGGCGCGGCGGCGCTCGGCGACATCGGGCGGCACTTCGCCGACACCGAGGCGAAATTCAAGGACATCGACAGCCGCATCCTGCTGCGCGAGGCATTGCATCTGGTGCGCGAGGCGGGCTGGCGGGTCGGCAACGTCGATGCCACCATCATCGCGCAGGCGCCGAAGATGGCGCCGCATATCTTTCAGATGGTTGAACACATCGCCGCCGACCTGCGCGTGGAAAAACATGCCGTCAACGTGAAGGCGACCACCACCGAAGGGCTGGGCTATACCGGGCGCGGCGAAGGCATTTCGGCGCAGGCAGTAGTGCTGCTGCTGGCGAACTGATGCGCATCCTCGCGTTAGAAACTTCCACCGAATACTGTTCCGTCGCGCTGTGGCAGGACGGCGCGCTCACGCAGCGTTGCGAACTGGCCGGGCAGAAGCATTCCGAATTGCTGATGCCGATGATCGCCGAACTGCTACAAACTACAAGCCACAAGCTACAAGCTCTGGACGGCATCGCGTTCGGCAAAGGCCCCGGTTCGTTCACCGGCGTGCGCATCGCCTGCGGCGTGACGCAGGGCTTGGCGCTTGGCGCGAACCTGCCGGTCGTCGGTGTATGCACGCTGGAAGCACTGGCCGAGGCATCCGGCAAAGATAAAGTCATCACCGCACTGGATGCGCGCATGGGCGAGTTATACCTTGCCGCTTACGAGAAACGCGCGGGCGCATGGCAGGCGCTCATCGAGCCTTGTCTGTGCAAGCCGGAGCAGCTACCAAAGGTGCCGGGCGAGGGCTGGTTCGGTTGCGGCAGCGGCTTTGCCACCACCCTCTCCCCCAACCCCTCTCCCGCGAGCGGGAGAGGGAGAGGGGAGTTGTTGGTTCAGCGTTATGCGACGCAGTTGTGCGGTACGGATGCACAGGCCATACCGCAGGCCGCCGCCATCGCTGTGCTGGGTGCGGCGCGTTTTGCCGCCGGGCAGGGCGCGGATGCGGCGCAAGCGCTGCCGCTCTACCTGCGCGACAAGGTGGCGCTGACCACGCGCGAACGGGAAACGAACTGATGCGTCCGATGACGCCGGACGATCTGGATGCGGTGCTGTTCATCGAACAGGCGGTGCAGCGCTTTCCGTGGACGCGCGGCAACTTCAGCGATGTGCTGGATAACGGCTATGTGTGCCGCGTGGATGAGGCGGAAGACGGGATACGCGGCTACGCGGTGCTGATGCTTGGCGTGGACGAGGCCGAGCTGCTCACCATAGGCGTGGCCGCCGCGCACCAGCGCAAGGGGGTGGGCAGGGTGCTGCTGAACGCGATGCTGGAACTGGCGCGCGAACGGAAGATGGCGCGCGTGTTGCTCGAAGTGCGTCCGTTGAATGCGGCGGCCATCGCGCTGTATCGCAGCGCGGGCTTCGCGCAGATCGGCCTGCGGCGCGGTTACTACCACAACGAAGGCGGCAGCGAGGATGCCATCACCATGGCGTGCGAGCTGGGAGAGGGGATGTATGGACAGGAATGAAGCGGTATTGCGCGAGCTGAACCTGTATCCGCTGTGGGTGCGGCGCGATATGCCTGTGGCGGAGAAGGTGCAGGAGGTTCGTGTGCCGCCGGAACAGGCTGCGGCACAGGAGGATATCCCTGTGGCACAGGATAGTAGGTTGGGTGGAGGCGAAGCCGATACCCAACAGCCAGCGCTGGGTGTCGCAGAGCCTGTAGCGGATCATGCAAGTTTGGAATCCCTCTCCCCCAACCCCTCTGATGGAACTACTAGCCATTCGACTAGGCTGGAAAACAACTCCAGCCAAGTCGCTGGTTATCCCGCCAGCGGGAGAGGGGAGTTGGATCAGATGGACTGGGCGGAGCTGAAAGCGCGGGTCAGGGACTGCACCGCCTGCAAGCTGCGCGCCGGCTGCACGCAGACGGTGTTCGGCGTGGGCGATGAAAAGGCTGAGTGGCTGTTCGTCGGCGAGGGGCCGGGCGCGGACGAGGATGCGCAGGGCGAGCCGTTCGTGGGGCAGGCGGGCAGGCTGCTCGACAGCATGCTGCTGTCCATCGGCCTGAAGCGCGGCGCCAACGCGTATATCGCCAATGTCGTCAAATGCCGTCCGCCCGGCAACCGCAATCCCGAGCCGGACGAGATCGCCACCTGCCTGCCCTACCTGCACCGGCAGATCGCGCTCATCCAACCCAAACTCATCGTCGCGCTGGGCAAGACCGCCGCTACCGCGCTACTCGGACGCGATGCCACGCTGGCTTCGCTGCGCGGCACGCCGCATGACTTTCACGGTATCCCGCTCATCATCACCTACCACCCCGCCTACTTGTTGCGCAGCCCGGCGGAAAAGGCCAAGGCGTGGCAGGACCTGTGTCTTGCCGTCAGGACGCATTTATCGCGCTGATCGCTTTCACTTGAGCGAATCACTGATGTAATATCCCTCCATCTTCATCACTTCACGGTGATAAGCATGGCGTTGCGCGATATCCACCTATCCACCCGCATCACGCTTGGCACTCTGGCGCTGGTAACTGCGGGCGGGTTCGGCCTGATGTTTCTGGAGGACGCGCGCCTGCGCGATGCTTATATCAGCGAGCGCAGCGCCGACCTGAATGAAGCGAGCCGCGTCGAGGAGTTGCGCCTGACCCAGGCGATGGATGTGTTGCGCCACGACGTGCTGTTCCTGTCCGATATCCCGCCGGTCTCCGGCATCGTCCGCGCCATGCAGAACAAGGGCTACGATGACCGCGACGAAGGCCATAGGCAGGTGCAATGGGAAAGGCGTTTACAGCAAATCTTCAGCAAATTTTCGAATGCCCATCCCGAGTACTACCAGCTCCGCTTCATCGGCGTGGCGGACGGCGGGCGGGAGATCGTGCGGATCGACAATCGCGGGGACAGGATCGAGGTGACACTCGCCGACCGGTTGCAAGCCAAGGGAGATCGGGATTATTTCAAGGCGGCACTGAAGTTGCCGAAAGGGCAGACACATCTATCGAGGTTCGATTGCAATCAGGAGTGGGGCGTTGTCGAACAGCCTTGCCGACTGACCGTGCGTGCCGCCACGCCGGTCTTCGATGAAGCCGGAAAACTGTTCGGCATGCTGGTGATCAACCGGGATGTGAGGGAATTGCTGGGATCCGCCACGCTGGGCGTGCCACCGGGCGTCAGAGTTTCCGCCGTCAGTGCGGACGGCGCCTACCTGATGCGCGCCGGGACGCAGGGCGTAGAGATGCCGTCTGAACCGTTGAACGCGAGCGAACCATTGCGCGACTTCCCCATGCTGGATTCGATGATCAATGGGCAGGCATCGCCCGGCCTGCCGCTACATGAGACAACGGGGAAGGGCGAGCGCGGCTACCTGGCGGCACGCCGGGTGACTTTCAGTCCGGACGATCCCGCGGGCTTCCTGCTGCTGGCGTACCACCTCCCTGCTGCCGTAGTGGCGCAACAGGTTGCCCGGATTCCCGGGAAGCATGTTGCCGGCGGCCTGCTGGCGATGCTGCTGGTCGGCGGCATCGTGCTGCTGGTGCTGCGTCGCACCTTCGCGCCGCTGAAGCAGCTCACCGAGGCGGCGGACAACATCGCGGACGGCAACTATGCGTTCACCCTGCCCAAGAACGACCGCGGCGAGATCGGGCATCTGGTGCGCGCCATCGATGCCATGCTGGACAGGTTGCTGCGGCGCGAGCAGGAAGTGCTGCAACTCAATGTCAATCTGGAAGAGAAGGTGGAGCAGCGTACTGCGGAGCTCATGACCGTCAATGAGCGGCTGGAGGAAGAGATCGTCACGCGCCGCCAGGTCGAAGAACTGGTGCAGCACGAGAACGAGTTCCGTCGCGAGCTGATCGAGTCGCTGCCCGGCGTGTTTTACATGCTGGATGCGGACGGGCGCCTGCTGATGTGGAACCGCAACCTGCGCGAGGTGCTGCACGCCGGCGACAGTGAACTGGCCAACGCTTTCCTGCTGGATATGATCGGTGAGGGGGATAAAGCCAATGTCCTGAATGCGATCCGCACGGTATTCGAGGCGGGCGAAGTGTCGCTGGAGGCGGTGCTGGTAGCCAAGGACGGCGCGCGGATACCGTATCACCTCACCGGCAAGCGCGTGGAGCGCGACGGCGATCCGGTGCTGATCGGCATGGGGCTGGACATCACCGAGCGCAACAAGGCGCTGGCGGTGCTGGAGCGCCACCAGCGGGTGATCGAAACCGCGCTGGACGGTTTCTGGATGACCGACGAGCAGGGCTTCCTGGAGGAGGTCAACGAGGCTTACGCCGGCATGTCCGGCTATACGGTGCAGGAACTGGCGGGTATGCACATCAGCCAGCTGGAGGCGCAGGAACAGCCGGAGGACACCAAAGCGCATATCGAAACGATCATTTCGCAGGGATATGACCGCTTCGAGACGCGCCACCGGCGCAAGGACGGCAGCGTGATGGACGTAGAGATATCGGCCTCCTTCATGCCGGAACACCGGAAATTCTTCGTGTTCTGCCGCGACATCACGCAGCGCAAGCAGGCGGAAGAAACAATAAAAAACGCATTGCTGTTCCAGCAAAAGTTGATGGATGCGATTCCCTCTCCCATCTTCTACAAAGATGCAGAGTGCATCTATCTCGGAAGCAACAAGGCATTCGAGCAATACATAGGGCTGCCACCGGAGCAATTCATCGGAAAGACCGTGTATGACATTTCACCTGTCGATTTAGCCGAGAGATACGACAAGGCCGACAAAGAGTTGCTGAACAATCCGGGCATTCAATCTTATGAAGCCGCAGTCGTCTATTCGGATGGAGCACGTCACGACGTTCTCTTCAACAAGGCTACTTATACAAATTACGAAGGCAAGGTATCTGGACTGATTGGCGTGATCCTCGACATCACCGAGCGCAAGCAGACAGAACTCGAGTTGCGGCACAATCAGGAACTGCTCAACGAGGCGCAGCGGCTGGGGCGGCTCGGCAGCTGGGAGCTGGACCTGCTGAGCGGCGAATTGCGCTGGTCGGATGAGAACTACCGGATCTTCGAGGTCGACCCGGCAGTGAGAGCGCTTTCCTATGAAACTTTCCTGGACACGGTACACCCGGACGACCGCGACAAGGTGGATCGGGCTTATTCGCAGTCGTTGCGTGACCGGCAGCCCTACGACGTGGTGCACCGGCTGCTGTTCGCGGGCGGGCGCATCAAATGGGTGCACGAGCATTGCGACACCGTGTTCGACGTTTCGGGCAAGCCGCTGCGCTCGGTGGGGATGACGCAGGACATCACCGAACAGAAGCTGAACGAGGAAGCACTGCGCGTGGCCGCCATCACCTTCGAGAGCCACGACGCCATCCTGATCACCGATACCAGCGGCAACATCGTCCGGGTCAACCGCGCGTTCAGCGCGATCACCGGCTATCGCCCGGAAGAGGTGCTGGGCCAGAACCCGCGCATCATGAATTCGGGCAGGCATGACCGCGCCTTCTATATCGAGATGTGGCAGCGGCTGCTGCATGCCGGGACCTGGTCGGGCGAGGTATGGGACCGGCGCAAGAACGGCGAGGTCTACCCGAAATGGCTGACCATCACCGCAATCCGGGACGAGCGCGGCGAGACCAGCCGCTATATCGCCATCTTCAGCGACATCACCGAGCTCAAGGAGAGAGAGAAAGAAAACCTGCGGGAAAGCGATGACCGCTTCCGCGGCACCCTGGAGCAGGCTGCAGTCGGTATAACGCATACTGCGCTGGATGGTTCTTTCCAGCAGGCCAACCGGAAATTCTGCAGCCTCGTCGGCTATACCCATGAAGAGTTGATGCATATGAGTTTTTACGACGTTACTTTTCCGGCTGACCTGGCAGAGCAGGATCGCCGTTTTCAGCAACTGATTGCGGGTGAGATATCCACTTATGCCATGGAAAAACGCTACGTGCGCAAAGACCGGAGCCTGGTATGGGCCAACCTGACCGTTTCCCTGTTGCGCGATGCCGGCGGCAACCCCCAATACACCATCGGGGTCATCGAAGACATCACCGGGCGCAAGCAATCGGAGGCTTTGTTACAGCAATTCGGCAACCTGCTGCAAAATTCGTTCGATGAGATTTACATATTCAATGCCAGCAGCTTGCGTTTCCTTTTGACCAGCGAAGGCGCGGAGAAAAATTTGGGTTATTCGTCTGACGAACTGAACCTGCTCACCCCGCTAGAGCTGTTCCCCTCCTTCACCATGGAAAACTGCAGGCAGATGCTTGCGCGGCTCAGCGGCGGCGAACAGCAATCACTATTCCTGGAAACCGTTATTCGCCGCAAAAATGGCACGACTTATCCGGTGGAGATGCGCATCCAGTTCATGGAGTCGGATTTTCCGGTGTTCATGGCAATTGTGCAGGATATTACCGAACGCGATCGCTCGGAACGGCAACTGCGCGATCTTGCCGTGCACCTCCAGACTGTACGCGAAGAAGAAAAGGCCGGCATTGCGCGGGAAATCCACGACAACCTGGGCGGCACCCTGACCGCGCTCAAGATGGATGTTTATTGGCTGGCGGACGAACTGTCCGCGAACAAGGAAGCGACGCGGCTTCTCGAGCACATCGAATCGATGTCGCAGTTGCTGGATAATGCGTTGGCGGTCATGCGGCACGTTATCACCGACTTGCGCCCGACCGTACTCGATGAACTCGGCCTGCAGGCAGCGCTTGAATGGCAAGCGGAACAGTTTGGCAAACGCACCGGTATTCAATGCCACGTTACCAGCCCCTGCCAGGATACCTGCGAAGACTGCAATAACAAATTGGGCAAGACAGAAACGATCAACCTGTTCCGCATCTTCCAGGAATCCCTTACCAATATTGCGCGCCATTCCGGCGCGTCGAGGGTAGAGGCCGAGCTGTTGTGCGAGGATGGGGAGACCGTCCTGACCATCAGTGACAATGGTTGCGGGCTGCCGGAGGGACACGTTATCGCGCCGACTTCCTACGGCATGCTCGGCATGCGCGAGCGCGCCGAGCAACTGGGCGGCAGGATTAATTTTTACAGTCCGCCCGACGGCGGGTTCAGCGTGACGGCGATACTGCCGCTGTCTGCCGACAGCAAAAGAGAGGAGGAAGCATGATACGCATCCTGATCGTCGACGATCACGACATTGTGCGCCATGGATTGAAGCGAATCTTTGAAAAGAGCCGCGAAATGGAAGTCGTGGCGGAGCAGGACAACGGCATTGACGCGCTGCAGTGGTTGCGGCATAACGATTGCGACGTGGTGCTGCTCGATATTTCCATGCCCGGACGGAACGGTATCGAGGTGCTCAAGCAGATTCACGAGGAAAAACCGAAACTGCCGGTACTGATTCTCAGCAATTACACGGAAGATCAATATGCCGTGCGCCTCATCAAATCCGGAGCGGTCGGTTATCTGACCAAGGGGTGCGCGTCGGAAGTGGTGGTAGAGGCAGTGAGCTACGCGGCGAGCGGCAAAAAATACTTCAGCCCGGCAGTGCTCGAAATGCTCGCCAACGAACTCAGCAAACCGGAGGGAAAGCTTCCGCATGAGACCCTGTCGAATCGCGAATACCAGATATTCCGGCTGTTCGCCACGGCCAAAACCGTTAAGGAAATTGCCGATACCCTGAGCCTGAGCGGAAAAACCGTCAGCACCTACCGCACCCGCATCCTGGAAAAAATGAACCTGCGCAACAATGCCGAAATGATGCAGTACGCCGTCGAGAAACAGCTCGTGTAAAACAAAGGACTGAGGATCGAGGGTCGAGGACTGAGTAACGGTACCTCAACCCTCAGGGAATAGGAAATTGCAAACACGCCAATTTGTTTGGCATCACCGTAGGAGCGGCTTTAGCCGCGATGTATTTGGGTTTCGCGGCTAAAGCCGCTCCTACAATGTAGCTCCGGCCTACCCGGATCAGTCCCCACTCCCCTCTCATCTGTCCTCAGTCCTCCTTGCTGTCAGGCAAACACTGACAGCAAATTCCTCTCCCCCTTACACCGCAATCAGGCAAACGCCTATGCGCCTTCCATACGCAAGGGAGCAATGTTCGCCTGTAAATTTTACAGATCGAAGCGGCGCAATGAAGGGGGCATGGTGAAGGTGTTTATTGTGGAAGATTTCGAGATAGTGCGTCAAAGACTGCAAACCATGCTGTCCGGTATCCCCGGCGTTGTTATAGCCGGTCATGCGGTAGATGAGGCGGGCGCAATCGAGTCAATTGATGCGCTGCTGCCCGATGTCGTGATTCTCGATCTTCACCTGCAATACGGGTCAGGATTCAATGTTTTGGCAAATATTAAAAAACACCATGCTGCGACTAAAGTCATCGTATTGAGCAACTACGCCAGCGATTCTCATGTCAGCCTTTGCAAACAGATCGGGGCAGACTATTTCTTCGATAAATCTTTCCAGTTCATGCTGGTCGGGGCGGTATTGGAGCAACTGATGTTCCCTGATGGGTTGGATGGAGAATTTGTCGCCTCGTAGCGGTAATCAGTTGAGAAACAACTAATTCAGGGAGTCATTATGAACCTCAAAGAGACGCAGTTACCCGGCATCACCCAAATCGAGCTGATTAGAAAAATTCAAACCGATATTGACCGGCTGGCTTTTTATGCCACTGCCGTCAGCGGCGAATGTGAGCGGGATGGCTGCGGCTGGTGTGAGGACTGTTTTGATGATGTTCGTGAACAAACCGGGTGCCAATCATGAAAACGAACAGGCTGGGAAATGGGGTCAGCGAGATATCTCCTGAAAAACATTCGGCATGCATTCCCGATAGTTCCTGTATAGCCAGGGAGTACCTGGCGGAAAGTTCCAATGACGCAACTGTCTGGCAGTCACCGGACTTTTTGGCCGCACTCGGCGGACTGCAACAAAATGCCTCTATCGGGGGCAGTTTTACCAACATCCTGCCGATCGACCATTCTTTAGCCATTGCTTACATCTTGTCCTGTCGACGAGATTGCCAGATGGTTTATGTGAGCCCGCAAATAACCAAGCTGGGATTGACCCCGGAAGCATGGCTTGGCAAACCGGACTTGCGATTACAACTGGTTCATGAAGAAGATATTGGGTGGGTTGAGCGGGCTTTGCAACATAGCCGTAATACGGCCGAAATATTTGATTGTCACTATCGCCTTTACGATAGCTGCGGGAAGGTGCGCTGGTTTCACGATGAAGCCAGCGTGGTATGTGATGCATTTGGCGCGCCATTGTTTATCAGGGGGGTCATGCTGGATATCACCGAGAAGAAGGCAATGGAGGCCGAGCTGCATGAGCATCGCTACCGCTTTGCGCGGAATGTCGAACAGAGAACCGAGCAGTTGATGAGACGCATAGCATTGCTGGAGTCCTGCAACGCAACATTATGCGACAAGCTTGCCTTGGCCAAGAGCGAATCCGCTGCGCACAAGCCGGTGGGCTCGCTGCGCGCACCGGCCAAGGATAGGTCTGCCGCTTCAGATGCCAGCCTGGACAAGCTCTCGCTGCGCGAACGCGAGATACTCATCATGCTGCCGTGCGGCCACAGCAACAAGGAGATCGCCGGCGCGCTGCACCTGGCCGAATCCACCGTCAAGATCCATGTGCAGGGCATCCTGCGCAAGCTCAACCTCGCCGGACGCGTGCAGGCCGCCGTGTATGCGGCGGAGCATGGGCTGATCGCCGATGAATGCAGATTGGGTTGAGTGTGCAAAATGGAAGTATCAGGGCAACTGGTTCACCCGCAGACTGGATTACCAGTTCGTTGCCTCGCAGTAGTGACAAGCGGAGAAAGCCACTAATTTCTGGAATGGGGTCAGCCATGAGCCAAGGGGAAATGACAATGCGTGCGGATGCAGATACCTGGTTATGGCTATCGCCGCTGGCGAGCGGTGGCGCGGGAGTAGCCGCACTGCTGGGGGTGTCCTGGTTAAGCGGATTGGGGCTGGGCGGCACGGGCGTGCAGTTCGCTTTTGCGGTGGCGGCGTTTGCCGGGCTATGCGCCTGGGGTAGCGCCTACCGCCAGCGCGCTGCGCTGACGCAACTGGTCCGGCAGGCGGAAACCTTGCTGGAGCAGGCCCAGCAGGCGTTGCGGCAACAAAGCGGCATCGCCGGCCTGGAGCAAGTTTGCGACCAGGCGGCGCCGATCTGGGTGAAACAGATCGAGACCGCGCGCAGCCAGACCGAGGAGGGTGTTACCGGGGTGGCGGCGCGCTTCGCCGCTATCGTCGAGCGCCTGCAGGCTTCAGTGGAAGCTTCGCAACAGGCCGCAGGCGGCGGGGAGGGTGCTGAAGGCGCGGAAGGCGGCTGCGTGGTATCGGTGCTGTCGCGCAGCGAGGCCGATCTGGTCGCCGTCATCCGTTCGATGGACGCAGAACGGCACGAACGCGCGGCGATGGTGCAGGACGTGCGCGAATTGATCACTTATACCGCCGACCTGAAAAAAATGGCGACGGATGTGGGAGAGATCGCTTCGCAGACCAATTTGCTGGCGCTCAACGCGGCCATCGAGGCGGCGCGCGCCGGCGAGGCAGGGCGCGGTTTTGCGGTGGTGGCGGACGAGGTGCGCAAGCTGTCCAACCTGTCCAGCGACACCGGCAAAAAGATGGCGGAAAAAGTCAATATCATCAACCAGGCGATCACTGGGGTGATCAGTGCCGCCGAGAGATTCGGCGAAGAAGATACCCGCTCGGTGGCCGATGCAGAAAAAACCATACACAACGTATTGGGCAATTTCAAGGAAGTCGCCAGCGGGTTGAGTGAATCTACCGGGATGCTGCGCCGCGAAAGCGAAGGCATCCGCGTGGAAATCTCCGAGATGCTGGTTTATCTCCAGTTCCAGGATCGGGTCAGCCAGATACTGGCCCATGTGCGCGACAACCTCGACGGCTTGCACGCCCGCCTCAAGCAATATTCCGCCGAGCGCAGCGGTGGCGGTACACCGGCAATTGACGCCAATGCCTGGCTGAACGAAATGGCGCTGGGCTACACCACCGCCGAGCAGCGGCGCAACCACCGCGACGGCAAGACGGGTACAACGCCGGTTTCGGCGCCGGATGCAGCGGAGATCACCTTCTTTTAGGGGAGTGTCATGGCCAAGACCATCATGATGGTGAACGATCCCGCTTCGATGCAGCAACCAGTCTGCCTCGTGCCGAGGGGAGGATGGTATGGGTCGATCGAGGCATGCGACGGCAGCGATGCTCTATCCAGGTTGAATGGACGGAAGACGCATCTCGTCATCAGCGGTGCCAACATACCCAATAGGGCCGACATCACCTTCGCCGAGAACCTGAAACAGATGCCATCCTACAAATGCACCTTGCCCTGCCGTAAGCAAAATTTATGTTCGGGCAATGTGGATGAGTATTTTGTCGGAGAGATGAAAAATGGCTAAAACGGTGATGGTTGTGGACGATTCCGCTTCGTTGCGGCAGGTGGTTGGCATTGCGCTGCGCGGTGCGGGATACGAGGTGATCGAGGGTTGCGATGGCAAGGATGCGCTGGCCAAGCTGACCGGCCAGAAAGTGCATCTCGTCATCAGCGACGTCAACATGCCCAATATGGACGGCATCACCTTCGTGAAGAACCTCAAACAGATGCCGGCCTACAAATTCACCCCCGTCATCATGCTGACCACCGAGTCGCAGGAAGGAAAAAAACAGGAAGGCCAAGCGGCGGGGGCAAAAGCCTGGGTGGTCAAACCGTTCCAGCCGGCGCAAATGCTGGCGGCGGTAGCGAAGCTGGTAATGCCGTAATCAGCTTGTAGCTTGTAGCCTGTAGCTGGTAGGAGCGCCGCCCTCGGCGCGAATGTGAATGCAAATCGCGGCGAGGGCGCCGCTCCCACAGAGCAGTAGGCGTAGGTCGGGTTAGCGGCAGGAAACGACAAGCGCTTTCCTCGTTTGCTTCCTCTCCCGCAAGCGGGAGAGGATTGAGGTGAGGGGTATTGCGTAACCCGACATTTGACTGACAAAAGGAGAACATCATGACCATCAGTATCGAAGCCAGCAATGGTGTGTGCCATGCCTGCGTGGCGGGCGAAATGACGATCTACCACGCCGCGGAGATGAAGGGGGAATTGTTGCCCTGTCTCGAACGCGGTACGGAAGTGGAGATCGACCTGTCCGAGGTCAGTGAAATGGATACCGCCGGTTTCCAGTTGCTGCTGCTGGTCAAGCGCGAAGCAGCCAATGCCGGCAAGTCGTTGCGTCTGGTAGCGCACAGCCCGGCGACGCTGGAAGTGCTGGATTTATTCAACATGGCCGCCTACTTTGGCGATCCGGTGATGATGCCGCGCGCAGCGCATTAGCTCTACAAAACTTGTGGGAGCGGCGCCAACCCTCTCTCCAACTCTCTCCCACAGGGAGAGAGAGCGATCGTCCCTTCCCCTTCAAGGGGAAGGTTAGGATGGGGATGGGATTTGGCCGCGATTTGTAGCACCAGTTCGCGCCGAGGGCGGCGCTCTTACTGTTTGGTTCCGGCTTGTCCGGTTTAGGGAAAAAATAAATGGATATCGACCAGGCATTGCAAACCTTCATCATGGAGAGCCGCGAGCTGCTCGAAGCCATGGAGGAATCGCTGCTCGGCCTCGAATCCTCGCCGGACGACCCCGACGCGATCGGCGCCATATTCCGCGCCGCCCATACGATCAAGGGATCGGGCGGGCTGTTCGGGCTCGACGGCATCGTCGCCTTCACCCATGTGGTGGAGAACGTGCTGGATCGGGTGCGCGGCGGTGAAGTGCCGATCAACGCTGATCTGATCGCCTTGCTGCTATCCTGCCGCGACCATATCGGCATGCTGGTGGAACAGATTGCCGTTGATTCTGCCGCCAGCCCGGACAAGGAAACCGAAACTACCGGTGCCATGCTGCTCAACCAGCTCAAGGTTTATCAAACCGGCGTAAAAGAGCAGTCACCCGTTCCGGCGGTCGCACCATCCCAGCCCCGGACGGCAGTGGCGCTACAGCCCGGCGGCACGGTGGCAAGCGACCATTGGCATATCTCGCTGCGCTTCGGCCACGACGTGCTGCGCAACGGCATGGATCCGCTGGCCTTTATCCGCTACCTCGACAACATGGGAAAAATCGTCCATGTCGTTACCCTGCCCGATGCCCTGCCGCACGCTCCGGACATGGACCCGGAAAGCTGCTATCTGGGGTTCGAGATCGACTTTCATGGCGACAACGTGGACAAGGCGGCCATCGAAGGGGTATTCGAATTCGTGCGCGACGATTGCACGCTGCGCATTCTGCCGCCGCACAGCCACATCGAGGAATACATCCAGCTCATCGATGAGCTGCCCGAGGACAAGGTTCTCCTCGGCGAGCTGCTGGTCAACTGCGGCTCTCTGACCCGGAAGGAGCTGGACGAAGCGCTGCGCTTGCAGGCGTTGAGCGCGGAATGTTGCCTGAAAGCAGCGGCTGACAAGGAAGATGCGGTCTGCAAGCTCGGTGACATTCTGGTGGAACAACGCATGGTGCAGCCGGAACTGGTCGATGCGGCACTGGGAAAGCAGAAACTCGCCAAGGAAAACAAGGCACAGGAAAGCAAACTGATCCGCATTCAGGCCGACAAGCTCGATCAACTAATCAATCTGGTCGGGGAAATGGTCATCGCCGGCGCTTCAACCAGCCTGCTCGCGCAGCGCACCCGCGACCCCGCGCTGCACGAATCGACCTCCACGCTGTCGCGGCTGGTCGAGGAGATCCGCGACAGCGCTTTGCAACTGCGCATGGTGCAGATCGGTGAAACCTTCAGCCGTTTCAACCGCGTGGTGCGCGACGTGAGCAAGGAAATCGGCAAGGAAATCGGTCTGGCAATCGACGGCGCTGAAACCGAGCTGGACAAATCGGTGGTGGAAAAAATCGGCGACCCGCTGATGCACCTGGTGCGCAACAGTATGGATCACGGCATCGAGAAGGCCGAAATCCGCCTGCAACGCGGCAAGCCGGCGAAAGGCACGGTGCGTCTCAATGCCTATCACGAATCCGGCAGCATCGTGGTGGAGGTCGGCGACGACGGCGGCGGCCTGAACCGCGCAAAAATCTTCGCCAAGGCGCTGGAAAAAGGGCTGGTCACGGCCAACCAGACGCTCTCCGACCAGGAGGTGTACGGGCTGATCTTCGAGGCGGGATTCTCCACCGCCGAGGCCGTCACCAATCTGTCCGGGCGCGGCGTCGGCATGGACGTGGTGCGGCGCAACATCGAGGCGTTGCGCGGCACGGTGGAGATCGATAGCCGCGAAGGCATCGGCACCACGGTAAAGATTCGCCTGCCGCTGACCTTGGCGATCATCGACGGTTTTCTGCTGGGAGTGGGGAGCGCTTCATATGTCGTACCGCTCGACATGGTGATGGAATGCATCGAGCTTAGCGAGGCCGAGCGTCAGGAAACCCGCGAAAACAATTACATCAACCTGCGCGGCACGGTGCTGCCGTTCATCCGCCTGCGCGACCAATTCCGCGAACGGGGCAAGGCAAGCCGGCGCGAGAACATCGTGGTGGTGCAATACGCCGGGCAAAAAGCAGGGTTGGTGGTGGATGAACTGATGGGGGAATTCCAGACCGTGATCAAACCGCTGGGCAAGCTGTTCGGCAACCTCAAAGGGGTCAGCGGTTCGACCATCCTCGGCAGCGGCGAGGTGGCGCTGATCCTGGACGTGCCGGCGCTGATCCAGCGCGCGGTAAACAAGGAATCGCAACAGTTGGCATATGGCATGTAGGAGGCCCGCCCCGGGCCGATTTATCGCGGCGAGGGCGCCGCTCTGTAGGAGGCCCGCCCCCGGGCCGATTTATCGCGGCGAGGGCGACGCTCCCACAGTCGGGCAATGTTTCGGGATGGATGAAGCGAGTGCAGGTTTGGAAGTTATTAAATTGAGAGGAGTAAAGCGATGAGAACCAATATGCCGGTATCCAATGTGGAACGTGAATTCCGTGACGGGGAGACGATCGTTTCCAAAACCGACCTGAAGGGTGTGATTACCTATGTCAACCCTTATTACTGCGAAATGAGCGGTTACTCCGAACAGGAATCCATCGGCCAACCGCACAATTACATCCGTCACCCCGATATGCCGGAAGAGGCCTTTGCCGATCTGTGGAACACGCTCAAGCAAGGCAAGCCCTGGACCGGGATAGTGAAAAACCGCTGCAAGAACGGCGATTATTACTGGGTTGAAGCCAACGCCACGCCGATGCGCGAGAACGGCCAACTGGTGGGCTATATGTCGGTGCGCAGCAAACCCGCCCGTGCCGTGGTCGAGGCAACCGCCAGGATATATCAGGAAATCAGGGAGGGAAAAAGCACATACAAAGTCAGGGAAGGCAAAGCCGTCAAACCCGGCTTATTCGATTTTCTGGATCGGATCAGGAACCTGAAGCTTGGCGTCAAGCTGGGATTGAGTTTCGGCATGGTCGTGCTGATGGCGGTTGGGATCGGCTGGCTGGCATTGAGTCAGATGGAAAATATTTATTCGCTGATGCAGGTCGGCACGAACCTGACCCCGGCACAGTCGCAGGCCCTCGCAGATTTGCTTGGGGCCGGCCGGCAGCAGGTGATAGGCGCAGGCATCGCGGTGGTGCTGGTGGGGATGCTGCTGACCTTCCTGCTGAGTCGCGCCATTGTCAGGCCGCTCAATAGCGCGATCGGCACCTTCGACAGAATGGGCCAAGGCAATTATCACAATCAGATCGAGTCGGAGAGCGAGGACGAGATCGGCAAGCTCATGTACGGATTGAAAGCCACGCAGATCAAGCTCGGCTTCGATATCAACGATGCCCAGCGGCGCGCCGATGAGTCGCTGCGCATCACTAATGCGCTCGACAACGCTTCCACCGGCGTGATGATTGCGGATACCGATCTCAACATCATTTATATGAACAAATCGGTGCAGGCGATGCTGAAGAACGCCGAGCCGGACATCAAAAAGGATCTGCCGAATTTCAGCGCCGATAATCTGCTGGGCACCAATATCGACGGTTTCCATAAGAAACCGGAGCACCAGCGGCAGATGCTGAAGACTTTTACCACGACTTTCAAGACGGCGATCAAGATCGGCGGACGCACTTTCCGTCTTTCCGCCAACCCGGTGTTCAATGCGGCAGGGCAGCGTTTGGGCGCTTCGGTGGAATGGATAGACGCGACCGATGAAGTGAGGATCGAGGACGAAATCAAAGGGATCGTGCAGGCCGCAGTCGCCGGCGATTTATCGCAACGCATCGAGATGGAAGGCAAGGATGGTTTCATGAAGGTGTTGGGCGAGGGAATCAACGAGCTTACCGGGGTGGCCGAGAATGTGATAACCGAAACGGTGCAGGTGATCGAAAGCGTTTCTCAGGGAGACCTGACACATACCATAGCGTGCGAGTTCCAGGGCATGTTCAAGCGGCTCAAGGAGGCAACCAATGGCACGGTACATAAACTAGCCGAAACCATCGCCGATGTTCGTATGGCCGCCGATTCGCTGACCAGCGCCGCCGAAGAAATCAGCGCGACGGCGCAGAGCCTGAGCCAGGGGGCGAGCGAGCAGGCGGCCAGCGTGGAAGAAACCAGCGCTTCGATCGAGCAAATGTCGGCCTCGGTCGGGCAGAACTCGGAAAACGCCAAGGTGACCGACGGCATGGCATCCAAAGCCGCCAAGGAAGCCACCGAGGGTGGCGCGGCGGTCAAATCCACGGTCACGGCGATGAAGCAGATCGCCGCCAAGATCGGCATCATCGATGATATCGCCTACCAGACCAATCTGCTTGCGCTCAATGCCGCAATCGAGGCGGCGCGCGCCGGCGAACACGGCAAGGGCTTCGCTGTGGTGGCGGCGGAAGTGCGCAAGCTGGCGGAGCGCAGCCAGGTGGCGGCGCAGGAAATTTCCGAAGTGGCCGGGTCCAGCGTGGAACTGGCGGAACGTGCCGGAAAACTGCTCGACGAGATGGTGCCGTCGATCAACAAGACTTCCGATCTGGTTCAGGAAATCACCGCCGCCTCGAATGAGCAATCCACCGGCATCGGCCAGATCAATGGTGCCATGAATCAACTCAGCCAGACCACGCAGCAGAATGCTTCCGCCTCGGAAGAGCTGGCTGCCACCTCGGAGGAGATGAGCGGCCAAGCCGAGAAGTTGCAGCAACTGATGGCGTTCTTCAAGCTCAATGGCGCCGCTGCAACCGCAGCAGCAGTCATCGCCACGGCGCGGCAGATCGCCCCGCCTGCATCCGCAAGGCAACCGGACAAGACGGCACGGAAGGTCGCTGAGGGGGAGCCGGGCGAACATGATTTCGTCCGGTTCTAGGAGGCTGCCATGGGTGCGATTGTACAGGTAGGGCAGCATGCCGAAGCCGTCGGCGACGAGGAAGAACAGAACCAATATCTGACTTTCCTGCTGGGCGGGGAGATGTTTGCCATCCCCATTCTCAATATCAAAGAAATTATTGAATACGGCAGCCTCACACCAGTGCCGATGATGCCTGCCTTCATTCGCGGTGTGATCAACCTGCGCGGCAGCGTGGTGCCGGTGGTGGACCTTTCCGTGCGTTTTGGCAGGGAAAAGGCTGCGCTTACCAAGCGTACCTGCATCGTGATTATCGAAATCGAATCGGGGGATGAAAAGCAGGATGTCGGTGTGGTGGTGGATAGCGTCAGCGAGGTGCTGGAAATTCCCCGCAATGAGATTGAGCAGGCGCCTTCCTTCGGCGCCAAAATTCGCGCTGACTTCATCCGTGGCATGGGCAAGATCAACGGCAAGTTTGTCATTATCCTGGCCGTCAATCAGGTGCTTTCAATTGACGAAATGGCGATACTGGGACAAGCGGGCAGCGTAGAGCCGGAAGCCCTTGTGCCGGCTTGAAGGCCGGAGCCGGAAACAAGGAGACAGGCATGGAAGAAATCAGGGGTAGTACCGCCAGCCAGACCAGTGACCTGCACCGCGTGGTGAAGGCCAACGAGGATATCAAGAAGGTGATCCGGATTTCATCCGGGGTCAACCTGGTCGCGCTCAATGCCATGCTGGTCGCCAAGCGTTCCGGCGAGAGATCGCGCGGTTTCGCGGTGGTGTCGTCGGAGTTGCGGGTGTTCAGCCACAAGCTGGAAGCGGCGATGACCGGCCTGGGCGCGCTGATCTTCGAGCTGGTCAAGGATGCCGCCGCGATGCGGAAGCAGCATCACGAGCGACGTCATCTGCTCAATATCCATACGCAAAAACAGCCGATGCGTGAACTGGTGGGGCCGGTGCTCGCACGCATGGATGAGCGTATGCACGATACAGGGGGAGAAATCGGAAGGGATTGGCACAAGCTCCAGCTTCAGCTCAACCGTGTCCTGCAACTATGTGAAGCCGGTGGTTCACTGTCACGCAGCGCCAAGATCGAAGCGGTGTACGGCGGAGATATGAGCGTCACCCTGAAGCAGGTGGCAAACCAGATCGAGGAAACGGTGAACGAGATTTTTTCCACTTTGAAACTGCTCAGATCGCAACTAAACGAATGAAATTGTTGGAGCGGCGCCCTGTGGGAGCGGCGCCCTCGCCGCGATACCCTTAATCGGCCCGAGGGCGGGCCTCCTACATGCCGGTTGAAAACTTTGGACTAACCATGAAAAAACTTGAATTCATCTACGAAGACGGTTCCCACAAATGGGCTGCGGTGGCGCGCGATCCGGAAAAACCCGGCTTTTTAATCGACACCAACGAATATCTGGTGATCAACGGCAGCGAGGCGTTGCTTGCCGACCCGGGCGGCATGGAAATATTTTCTGCGGTGTTCTCCGCCATCAGTGCCGAAGTCGATCCCTACTCCATCCGCCATTTATTCGCCTCGCATCAGGATCCGGACATCATTTCGTCGCTGGCGCTGTGGCTGGACTTCAACCCCGAACTCAAGTGCTATTCGAGCTGGCTGTGGAGTTCGTTCATTCCGCACTTCGGCGGCACGGCGGAGACTTTTATCGCCATCCCCGACGAAGGCATGAGCATGGCGCTCGGTAATCTGGCGCTGGAAGCGGTGCCGGCGCATTACCTGCATTCCTCGGGCAATTTCAATCTCTATGACCGCAAGGCCAAAATCCTGTTTTCCGGCGACGTTGGCGCAGCCTTGCTGCCACCGGGTGAGGAGGGTCTATTCGTGGAGAATTTCGACCGCCACATCCGCCATGCCCGTGATTTTCATCGCCGCTGGATGGGGTCGAACGCGGCCAAGCTGAACTGGTGCGAGCGCGTCAGCCGCCTCGACATCGATATGCTCTGCCCGCAGCATGGCGCAATCTACCGGGGCGAGGATGTAAAGCGCTTTATCGACTGGTTCGCCGCATTGGATGTGGGCTGCGGTATCAAGGAATGACAATGACCGTGACCGCTATCAACGACCAGGAGTTCAGCCAGTTTCAGAAGCTGATATACCAGCTTGCCGGTATCAGCCTGTCGCCGGCGAAAAAACCCCTGGTGGGCGGGCGGCTGGCCAAGCGCCTGACCCAGCATCACCTCGACACCTATGGCGATTACTTCAAGCTGCTTACCGCCAACTCCAACGCGGATGAGCTACAGGTGGCGGTGGATTTGCTCACCACCAACGAGACCTATTTTTTCCGCGAACCCAAACATTTCGATTTTTTGCGTGACAAGGTGTTGTCCGGCCATAAGCCGGGCCGCAATTTTCGGGTGTGGAGCGCGGCCTGTTCCAGCGGCGAAGAACCCTACAGCATCGCCATGGTGCTCGCCGACCATCTCGGTGATGGCCCGTGGGAAGTGGTGGCCTCGGATATTTGCACGCGGGTGCTGGACAAGGCGCGTAGCGGACATTACCCGATGGATCGTATCGACGGCATTTCCAGAGAACATCTGTCGCGCTACTGTCTGAAAGGAGTGGGCGCGCAGGAACACACCCTGCTGGTGGATAAAAAGCTGCGCGCCCGGGTGAACTTCATGCAGATCAACCTGAACCAGCAACTGCCGGGGCTGGGCGAGTTCGATGTCATTTTTCTGCGCAATGTGATGATTTATTTCAATCAGGAAACCAAGCGCCAGATAGTGCAGCGTATGCTGCCGCTGCTCAAACCGGGTGGCCATTTCCTGATCGGCCATTCAGAGAGCCTGAACGGTGTGGCCGATACGCTACGCACGCTGGCGCCATCCATTTATCGCAAACCATGAACCAAGCCCTATTACAGGCTGCCGAACCCGTCGAAGTTTACCTTCTGCCGGGGGATTGCCATTTCGGCAATGAGAACACTCGCATCCGCACCGTGCTGGGTTCGTGCGTCTCGATCACAGTGTGGCATCCGCTGTTGCATATCGGCGGCATGTGCCATTCCATGCTGCCGAGCCGGGGCAATCCGGGCATCATCACCCCGCTCGATGGGCATTATGCCGACGAGGCGATCGAGTTGCTGCTGCGCGAAATCGGCAAGCGCAACACCCGCCCCGGTGAGTATCAGGTCAAGCTGGCCGGCGGCGGCCACATGTTCCGGCAGCCCCTTGCAGAAAAGCCTTTCAATATTGCCGGAAGCAATATCGAAGCGGCGCGGGCGCTGCTGGAAGCCGGAGGCTTCAACATTCATGCCGAGCATGTGGGCGGTAGCGGCCACCGCAGCGTCATTTTCGACCTGCGCGACGGCAGCGTGTCGGTCAAACATGAAAAGATTCCGGTCTACCCTGACGGCACCCATATGGGCGCGGCGCGCCGCACTCCCGCCTGAAAGGTGTTTTAGTGCATAAAATAAAAGTGCTGATCGTGGATGATTCCGCTGTGGTGCGTCAGGTACTTCAGGCTATTCTCGAAACTGACCCCGCTATTTGCGTGATTGGCGCGGCATCCGATCCCATTTTTGCGCTGGACCGCATGAATCGCGAATGGCCGGATGTCATCGTGCTGGACGTCGAGATGCCGCGCATGGACGGCATCACCTTCCTGAAGAAGATCATGGCGGAACATCCGACGCCGGTGGTGATCTGCTCGACCCTCACCGAGCGCGGCGCAGCCACTACCGTTCAGGCAATGGAGGCCGGCGCGGTGACCATCGTCACCAAGCCGAAGGTCGGCCTCAAGCAATTTCTCAGCGATTCGGCAGCCGACCTGATCAACGCGGTCAAGGAAGCTTCGCAGGTCAGTGTCAGCCGCCTGAAACCGGCGCCGGTGAGGACGGCAAGAGTTGAACCCAAGCTGACTGCCGATGCCATCATGCCCGCTGCCGGGGCGCAGGCGATGGCCCAGACCACCGAGCGCATCGTCGCCATCGGTACTTCCACCGGCGGGACGCAGGCGCTCGAAGCCGTGCTCACCGCCCTGCCGCGCGTCTGCCCCGGCATCGTTGTGGTGCAGCACATGCCGGAAAAATTCACTGCTTCCTTTGCCGCGCGCCTCGACAGCCTGTGCGAAATCGAGGTCAGGGAGGCGCGGAATAACGACCGGGTGATCCCCGGGCTGGCGCTGATCGCGCCGGGCGGCAGGCACATGCTGCTCAAGCGCAGCGGCGCCTATTACCATGTCGAAGTGCTGGACGGCCCGGTGGTCAACCGCCATCGCCCCTCGGTGGATGTGCTGTTCCGCTCGGTGGCGAAATTCGCCGGCAAAAATGCCACCGGCATCATCATGACCGGCATGGGCGACGATGGCGCAAGAGGGCTGAAGGAAATGCACGACGCGGGCGCCCCGACGGTCGCCCAGGACGAGGCAACCTGTGTGGTGTTCGGCATGCCCAAGGAGGCGATCAAATTTGGCGGTGTCGACCGGGTGATGGGGTTGCAGGACATTCCCAGGGCGATATTGACTGGGTAACGCTCTGTAGGAGGCCCGCCCCGGGCCGATTGGGGCACCGCGAAAACGGAAAGGGAAAACGATGAAGCCGCATGCGAAGGATTTGCGCAAGGGGCGTGTTTCAGAGACGGGGCAAATCTATCTTATTACTACCGTGGCGCTGGGCAGGAAGCCGGTTTTTTCTGATTTCCACGCGGCGCGCAATTTGATCCATGTCCTCCGTGCGGAGCATGAAACAGGTTGCGCGAAGACGCTGGCTTTTGTGGTGATGCCGGATCATTTGCATTGGTTGATGGAGTTGGGGGCGGGCGTTAGCCTGTCCCGTGTCGTCGGGAGGATGAAATCCGTGGCTGCGCACCGGCTGGGCGGCGGCGTCTGGCAACCGGGGTTTCACGACCACGCTTTGCGCAAGGATGAGGATTTGGCGGCCACGGCACGCTATGTGGTAGCCAATCCATTGAGAAAGGGGCTGGTGTCAAATGTTGGCGCCTATCCCCATTGGGATGCAATCTGGTTGTTGTAGGAGGCCCGCCCCCGGGCCGATTTATCGCGGCGAGGGCGCCGCTCCTACAGTGCGACGCTTCTGTAGGAGGCCCGCCTCGGGCCGATCGAAGGGTATCGCGGCGAGGGCGCCGCTCCCACAGGATCATTATTTTTTCTGAGGACTGATCATGCACCGCCTGCTGGAGCAGCAAACCAAACGATTCTTGCGCAACAATGCGGCACTTCCTCCGGGGTGGGGTATGTTTCTGGCGGCGGTGGAGAATGCTTATTCCGGTGCCGCCACCGGCCGGCAGGGGCTTGAACGCTCACTGGAACTGATGTCGAATGAGTTGTCCGGGTTGCGCGCCGATCTGGCGGAACGGCAGCTTGCCGAGGCGCAGTTGGAGCGCCTGTTGTCACTGCTCGGCGCCATTCTGGAATCCACCACCGACGGTATGCTGGCGCTCAACCGAGACGGCAGAATTGTGCGTTTTAACCAGCGTTTCGTGGAAATGTGGAGCATTCCTGACGAAATCATGGCGTTCTGGGAACACCAGAAAGTGATGGAGCATGTACTGAGCCGGTTGAAGGATCCCGGCAGCATGCGGGAAAAAATAGCGTATTTGCAGCAGCATTCCGAGTTGGAAAGCAATGATGTTCTGGAATGCCTGGACGGCAGGATCATCGAGTGTTATTCGCTCCCGCAGCCTCTCGGCGTGGACAGTGTGGGAAGGATATTGAGTTTCCGCGACATCACCGAGCGCAAGTGCGCCGAGAAGGCGTTACTCCGTGAGAAAGAGGAACAGCAGGCGCTCATCAGGAAACTGGAAACCGCGCATAACCAATTGCTGCAATCGGAAAAAATGGCTTCCATCGGCCAGTTGGCGGCGGGCGTGGCGCACGAGATTAACAACCCCATCGGTTACGTCAATTCCAATCTTGGCAGCCTGGGGCAATACGTGGAAAAATTGATCGGGGTGATTGAAGCTTACGAGCGCGCCGAGCCCGACATGTCCGCTTCCCCGTTGCTGGATGAAATCCGTTCGCTGAAGCAGGAAGCGGATTGGGGTTATCTCAAGGGGGATGCCCGCGAACTGCTCAAGGAATCTGCCGAGGGGATAACGCGGGTGAAGCAAATCGTGCAGGATCTCAAGGACTTCTCCCATGTCGATCAGGCGGGATGGTTATGTGTCGATCTGCATCAGGGGATCGACAGCACCCTCAATATTGTTCACAGCGAAATCAAGTACAACGCGGAGGTAATCAAGGAATACGGCGTTATCCCGCCGGTGGAATGCATGGCATCCCAGCTCAACCAGGTATTCATGAATATGCTGGTCAATGCCTCCCATGCCATCGGTGAGGATAACCACGGAAAAATTACCATTCGCACCGGGGCGGAGAATGATATGGCTTGGGTCGAATTTTCCGATACCGGCAAGGGCATTGCACCGGAAAATCTGAACCGTATTTTTGATCCCTTCTTCACCACCAAACCAGTGGGCAAAGGGACAGGTTTGGGTTTGTCGCTGTCTTTTGGCATCATCGAAAAACACCATGGGCGCATCGAAGTGAAAAGCGAAGCCGGTAATGGTGCCACCTTCCGGGTGTGGCTGCCGGTCAAACAGGGTGGAAGCGCCTCGGCGAAGACCGTTGATCTGGCATAGGGTGCCTTCCAGCGCGACTTAAAAATCGCACTGCATTCCTGAATCCGCCAGTTGCGTTAGAGCGAGAGAACCTAGAAAGGGCAAGGGATCAATTGTTAATTACCTGGAATATCACGCTGGTATTGTTATCCGTGCTGATCGCGATGGCAGGCTCGTTCACGGCGCTCATGCATGCGCAGCGCATGCGCGAAAGCAGCGGTCGCTCGGCGCGGGTGTGGATGATCGTCGGCGGCATTACATTGGGTCTGGCGATCTGGTCCATGCACTTCATCGGCATGCTGGCCTTTCATTTGCCCATTCCCATCGGCTACGACCTGACACTTACCCTGCTCTCGGTTTTGCCCGCGATTGCCGCAGCCCTGCTCGGTTTTTACGTGCTGCGCGAGCCGGACATCAGCACCGCGCGCATTATCGTGAGCGGCCTGTTGATGGGGGTTGGCATCAGCGGCATGCACTACACCGGCATGGCAGCGCTCGAGATGTCGCCCCCGATCAGTTACGACCCGCTGATCTTTGCCTTGTCCGTGGCCATCGCCGTCATCGCTTCATGGGGTGCGTTGCTGATGGTGTACCAGGGCGGGCGCGTCAAGCTTTCCTTGCTGCAGCGCTTTGCACTGGGCGGTGTAATCATGGGTTTGGCGATTTCCGGCATGCATTACACCGCCATGCTCGGAGCCAACATTCAACCCGACAGCGTGTGCATGGTTGGCGCAACGGAGATCGCCCCGGCTATGCTCGCCATGCTGGTGACGCTGATCTCCTCGATCTGGTTCGGCGGCGGCATCTTCGCCGTGTTGTTCGATCGGCGCATGGCGTTGCAGAACGCGCAGGAACTGGCGCAACTCGAACAAGCGTACAAGCATGCATTGAGGAAGCTGGAGTATCAGAAATATGCGCTGGATCAGCACTCCATCGTGGCCATTACCGATGTGCGCGGCACGATTACTTACGTCAACGATAAATTCTGCGAGATCAGCGGTTACTCGCGGCAGGAGTTGCTCGGGCAAAATCACCGCATGCTCAATTCCGGGAGACACCCGAAAGAATTTTTCCATGAGATGTTTCGCGCCATCACGGCAGGTAAAGTATGGCACGGCGATTTTTGCAACCGTGCCAGGGACGGCAGACTGTACTGGGTGGCGACTACCATCGTGCCGTTTTTGAATGACCACGGCAAACCGGCCAAATACATTTCGATACGCACCGACATTACCGAGCGCAAAATAGCGGAAGAGCAATTGCGTGTCGCAGCGGCAACCTTCGAAACCCATGACGCCATCCTGATTACCGATGCCAACGCGAATATCATCCGCGTCAACCGGGCGTTCCAGGATATTACCGGCTATAGCGCCGAAGAGGTGCTGGGCAAGAGCCCGAACATCCTCAGCTCAGGCCGCCAAGACCAGGCGTTCTACGATGAGATGTGGCGGCAGTTGCTTGATACCGGTTCGTGGACCGGCGAGATGTGGGACCGGCGCAAGAACGGGCAGGTCTATCCGAAGTGGCTGACCATCACCGCCATCAAAAACGAACAGGGTAAGACGATCAAGTATGTCGGCATTTTCAGCGACATCACCGTGCGCAAACAGGCCGAAGAGGAAATCCGCAATCTGGCGTTCTACGACCCGCTGACCCGCCTGCCCAACCGGCGCCTGCTGCTGGACCGCTTCCGGCTGGCGCTGTCGGTGTCGGCGCGCAGCCAGT